>OUNM010404951.1_pt1 | contig 54918 bp, 50 predicted proteins | sample 1769961 | NCBI WGS metagenome assembly OUNM01 (sample SAMEA3914820, study PRJEB12502) | metagenome | biome: forest; material: soil | place: USA | collected 2012-03-12 | depth 0.3 m
CAATCGGTAGAGCGTGAGACTCTTAGGAATCTCCATCATCTCAAGGTTGTGGGTTCGACCCCCACGTCGGGCTCAATTCCCGATCCTCGATTGGATTGTTATGTTTTTTCGTTTGCTTTCCTCCCCCCTGTGTCTTTTTGCTCCCTTCTCCTTCCTTTCCCGCCCACTCCGATATCTATCACGTCTTTCACGGCCTCTCGAGCCTCCGCATATTGAAAACTCCCAACTCGCACGCCCCTTGAGAACATGTCCTTGCTTCTAACATATGCCGCCTCTCGACGATGGCTGCGCAAAACAAAATCGGGAGGCAGTACTAATTCAGTAGTTCCCACTAGGTCGACAAACTTCAACAGAAGTCTCTGGCACTATTGCCCACCCATGAGGTCTGTTAGGACTGTATCTGCCAAATGGCGGTATGGCAGATTTGCCCAACGTGGCGTGTGACATTTCCCCAGGTCCACTCCTGACCATGATCCATGACTCCCTCCCATCCGCTTGTTTCTCCCAATATAAATAAGGCTGTCCTTGCTCACAGTTCGAAGATCAATAGTACGCGCAGGGAACAGCAGTAGCATAATTCGACGAGCTTTCGACGCCGCCCATAGACAATCTTGCTGCATCTACTCGGCGAAATCCAAACCATCCTTGACCATTAAGCTACTGGTGCGCAATGCCGGCCGCATGATGAAGTTGGATTGTGTATGCTGTGCCTTATTTCTACTCTGTATGTGTAGGAAGAGGTTGCGGGGCCTCGGCTCAGTACTACCCTGCAATACACCCTCGTCTCCGAGGCGGGCTGCCACGGCGAAGGTACGACGGCGAAGGTACGACGAAAGTCTCAACGCCGGGAAGAATAACGAGAAAGTAAATAGGAGCGCCAGTGAGGCCTAAACCGTCTGCGCCAATCTGCCAGTCATGACCTCGTCCAGATATTCTAAACTCTGCTCTATATCCGCTTTGAGCAGCGACTTGCCCGCCGTCATGGGCAGCCGTTCAGGGGCTGGCTGAGAGAGGTAAACTTTAGCTCGCGATCGGTGCACCGTCCGGAAGAGCTAGCAAAGTTTCAGCATCATTAGAATAATCTCGTTTCAGTAAGCAAAAAGAAAAGAGGAGGATATCCTTACCCTCAGCCGCTTAACAATCTCCCCGAGCTCAGCGCGAACCATCCCCTCCACCCCATCCTCCCTTAGCTGCCCCCGAAATGCATGCCTCGCGACAGCATCACAAAACACCCTCTGCCGCTCCGGAACACATCTTCTCCGGTATTCCTCGTCCAAGTACGGCTCCAACCCCAAAAACGCATCCAGTACCTGAAACACCAAGACCTGGCTCCCACTCAACCCATCAAACACGGCCCCTTTCCCCTCCTGTCCTCCACCGTCAAGTTCCTCTCCGGCGCCCCAGGCATAAAATCCCTGCACATGCGACAACCACGCGGAGTGCGCGATGCTCGCGTCGTGCGCGCGGTCGTAGAAACTGCTCAACAGCGGGCGAAGGTATGAGGTGACGCGGCGGGTGTGGAGCAGCGTGGCAGGGAGGTCGCGGCGGGCAAAGGCCAAGAGGGAATGTACGACGGCGTGGTAGACAGGCAGAGCGAGCATCTCAACTTCGTGGAAGATGCGGGCAAAGGACTCTTCCGAGCTGGTGATTGTGTCGGAGAGGCCCGTGTTGGTATGCAGAGTGTAGATGCCGCTGGGGGAGAAGTTGAGAATGAGGTTGGACATGTCATTGCCCGAGGGGGAAGTCAGGCCAAAGTGGCGCTGGAGGTAGGTCCAGGGAAGGTGAAGGGAAGGGGGCAGGCGAATGGTTTTTTCTAGTTGTGCGACGCGAACGACGGGGATAGTAGCCCATCTGGTGGACGGCGTTAGAGGAATGGTGGCGGGGGGGGTTGTACCGAAATAGCACGTACCGGTAGGCATGCCGACACCAAGCAATGCAGGAATAGAAGCCGTTGTAGGTGTCTCGTGGGAGGAGATCCCACTGTCCGGCTTCAGCGGCCTTGAGGAGGACCTCCACCTCGGCAAGATCTACCTGATCGTGGAGAAGCTTTTTGAAATGAGAACGGAAATTGACGATGCGCAGCCGGTTAACCTCGTCGTCAAGCGACGCTGTTGCTGTGGGCAACAGCGGCGCCATCTCCTCGTATATCACTCTGTATGGGCGGAGGGCTGCTGGCCATGTTGCCGTCAGGTGGTTAGACCGTGGAGGCCAATCTCCTGCGCCGTCCTTGTGAATTAAATCGGAGAGAAGCGCTGGCGTCTCATGGCATTCAGCTAAGTCTGTAATATCCTGAAGTAAGGCCCGGGCATTGGTCGTTACGGTGACTTCGTCATAACACTGGGTGAGCTTCGAGATCCCTTTTGCTGGCTCGGCGAACCAGTGTTTCCAACGCGGCCTGGGTGCGTTGATGAGAGCAGTGATGACGCTCCCAAGCAATGCGAGGAGGATGAAACCAACAAGGTCAAACATGACGGGTAACAGCTAGAGGTGAGATAGTAGGCAAAGCACAGTCCCGAGACCATGGTATTGGAAACGAAGACTTGGAAAAGACAGGAGGGTACTTGTACCACCACATCTGCGCGAAGATCGCGTCTTGATGGATCATGTACAGCAGAATGTCTCACTTCCTGCATGTCGGATCGTTCGGTAATCGCTGGGTAATGCCTGGCACTTTCACGTTGCCACTCGGCGCTGATCTATAGAAACATCCATTTTTAGTCAAGATCAGCCATAAAGTCAAGGTCTGGCGACCGGATGTGGCCCTCACGGCGAACGGAGTTTGGGGTGGGCTCCGGCTCCGATGCTGGCCGCCTTCCCCCGCTCTACACCACCTTTGTGAACTGAAGTCCGTCGAGTCGGCGGCCGTTCCATGTGTGTTCGTTCAAAAGGGGAAAGGAGGACGGCAACCTGCCATATCGCCGACCACGAAGGTGAAACTAAGTGATCGAGAGGCGGAACAATCCCAAGGGGACCACGCCCGTCACACGTGTAAGTGGACCTACTCAGGATCTCCGCACCCCTGGCACAGCTGAGAGGGATCGAAGACACCCGCCAAGGACGGAGTAAAGCTGAGTTGCATCGCATTGCATTAGTTCATGTAGAACAACCGTCTCATACACGTGTGGCTGCCGTGATCTCTTCATCCGCCAGTCTGGTTCGTTCAACGCGGGAGCAACCCCAAATCTGACGGACGCCACCCCCAATCCCTGTTGCCTGCCTGCGCAACCAACTCTGTGATATCTGATTTTCCACAGGCAATACCCCAACTCCCTGCCCAAGTCGGAGGTGAAATCCTCCGATGGCGTGAAAAAGAAAAAGGAAAAGCGCCGGTGCCGGGGGGTTTTACCGTCTCAAGCCGCCGACCCCCTCTCCTGAAGGGAACTCGTGGGCCAGCCACTTCCGCTTTCGGCTCAGGCTGCCTGTGCCATGCGCCGCCAGCATCTCCAAGCCACCCATGCACGAGCCATGTCAGGTCGGCATTCCCTCGTCCTGCCGTTGAATCATGCGTGGGCTTGCGGGCCATCAGCTTCCATCGGATGACCGTGCCATCGGCGGGAACTTCATCACACCGATTCCGGGTTTGGAGCCCGCATCCTGCTGCGGAACTTCTTCCCCGACGCAAAGATTTCTCAAAATGGCAAGGGAGAACCGATATATCGCACGCCTGGTACCCATGTGTCCACCTTCTAGATCGTGCCAATGCTACGCGCCACACGATACTCCGCTTCTATATGACGGCACCCTTGCGGCGTTGTTGCTGACAAGCTTGGCACTACCGAAGGAGAATTGTCCGGGGCCAGGGGGCCGCAGCAACATGTGGCCATCCGTAAACGCCTCTTTATACAGGATGTACTCGTCCCTCGGCCAAGCCTTTCGCTATCGGATTGGCCAGGACGGCTTGTGGCGCGGGTTGCGCCGTTCTGGCGTAGAATGAATACTCAGGGGCGGCAAGACTATCATGGAAGCAACCAACTCCCTAGATCCTGGGAGTCTGCAGTGTGGTACTGTACCATGCCTCCAGGTTGCCAAACTACCCTTTGTCCTCACTTGCATCGACGCCTTCCTTGTCTGCATTTGAGCAGAATCTGCCCGATGGCAGACGCCACTTGAACACAGCGTGCACGCTTCTTTATTTTCATACTGTCCAACAGGTTGGGGTTCCTTGACTCTTCCCATCCGCCCCCCCTCGAACTTTTTGACTTCATTTTCCAATATCCAACACCCCGACTCAGTCATCGCCAAACAACATGTCCGCTTCTGGCGCTTGGGGGCCGGCACCACCGGGCGTGAATCTCCACGAGAACCAAAATGCAGCCATTATCGGCTCCGTCGTGACCATCATGGTCATTGGGCTATCTGCCGTGGCCTTGAGACTCTTCACTCGTCTGAAGTATAGCGGTCTCGGCCTGGCCGAGGACGACTATGTCATTGTGGCCGCAGCGGTACTTACATCACAATCCGTTCACACGAGCACCTCAAGGGGAAGATGCTGATGGTCACGTCTTACACAAGATTCTAGGAATTGGCACAGCCGTCTGCTGCCTCGTCAGTGTGCCATGGGGAGGCGGCAAACATCTCTGGGTGGTGACTTCTGACGAGTTCACCAAGTTGTACCAGACGACTTACGCCTTCGTCATCGTTTACATCGCCTGTATCACGACCACTAAGACGTCCATCCTCCTCTTTTACCGCCGAGTCTTTGGCACGGGCATCGTCTGGTCCATCGTCTTCACCCTGACCATCTGCCACGGGCTTGAGGTCTCCATCACCTGGCTGTCGGGCTGCCGTCCGGTGGACTACTACTGGAAGCAGTACACCGACCCTCATGCGGTGGGCACCTGCATTGATGCCTCGCTCTTTTATTTCATCAACGGCATCATCGGCCTGTTTATCGACGTTTCCATTCTCCTCGTCCCGATCCCCACCATCCTCAAGCTCAAAATGCCTCCGGCCAAAAAGCTCTTTATCAGCGGCATTCTCCTCCTGGGCGGCTTGTAAGATGATTGTCTTGTCTCTCGGCTCTGGCCCATCCCCGCCTATAGCTAACTCTGCCTTCTATGACAAATATAGCGTCTGTGTCGCCTCGACAATCCGCATCGTAACGATGAACCAGCTCGTTCACTCGCCCGACTTTACCTGGGCCATGTCCAAGGTCTTTATTTGGTCGTGCTGCGAGCCCTTCATTGGCATTGTGTGCGCCTGCCTGCCGACCTACGCGCCGCTGGTACGTCGGTGGTGGTCGGCGGCCGCGGCCGCCTCGCAGGCCAACAAGCGGAGTGGTGGCGACGGGCCCGCGCAAGATGGGTCGTATGAGAATGTGAAGCCTTTTAAGGGGGATCATCAGAACGTAATAGTTGTGCATGGTGACAAGGCGCAAATCTCGTCATCGTCGTCAGGGGCGAGAAGCGGGTGGGGATTGGGCAGTATGGGGAAGGGAATGTATGGATTCGGAGACACGACGTTGAGGGGAGATGACGAGATTGAGTTAACCGGAGACATGAATTTGGCGTATGGACCTGCTGATTGGGGGAAGGGAGGTCCGGGGGGGCGCGGGTATCTGGGGGAGATCATGGTGAGGAAAGATTTCTCTTGGGAGAGCAGTGTTTGAGACGGTAATCTCTTTTCTCGGTTAAACTTATGAGACCAGAGGTTTGTTCAACGCTTCTCGCTTTGTTTCTTCTTCTTCCCGGATATCTGTCTAGTACAGCTATGCGTGCTGTGTTTACTCTAGGTTTGCATCGGTCGTTGAGATTGAGCTGCACTTGCCATAGTTCACACATCCACATTCTGTCCATTGCCCTCATAATCACATGCCAGACTTTCTGTCACATGCCAGAGGTCGTTGTCCTGCTGGGGCTCTCATGGGGACAGCCCTTGTCTCTCAACGCGGCGCAGTATGGCACCAACAAACATGCCGCAAGGTTCAGATAATAACACGTACCAGAAAATAGATTTTATTCCTAGAGACCTGGGAGTCTCGGACCAAATACCACGTGCAATCAAATGACCACCTCAAATTCCTTCCCTGCGTCAAACCACTCCCACGTCTTGGCCGCAATGTTGGCCGGATTCCGCTCCGGCTCATTGGGCGAGACGACACCGGCAACATTGATCACACCTATGTGCACGCCCTCGGGGGCATACGTCATGTTCAAGCTCTGCACAAGGTTGCGCTGGGCGGCCTTGACCAACGACAGGGCAAACAGCTGTGGGATGGGCTGCAGCGGCAGAGCCGAGCTGGTAACCAGTAGACCCGGCTTGGCCGCCGGGTCCGCCTTGGCCAACGAGACGAGGTGCGGGACGTATCGCTGGGCGAGGACGTAAAGGGCCGAGACGTTGATCTGGCGTCGTCATTCGTCAGCAATCTCGTCTTGATGTCAAAGGGGAGAGGCAGACACATGCCTTGAAATCATACTCGATCTCCTTGACATCATGCTCGAGGAAGGCCGACGGCAGCACCCGCGCAGCATTGAAAAAGACACACTCCGGCTTGCCAAAGGCGGCGTCGGCGTCGTCTAGTGCTGTGCCGACGGCCGCCGAGTTGGTGATATCCACAGCATAAGTCTTGACCTTGATCTGTGCGCCGACGGCCTGCTCAAGGGCAGCCTTCTCAGCGGCCAGTGAGTCTGCACGTCGGGCGACAAGTACGACATTATTGTAACGCTTGATTGCGAAAAGAGCAGTCACGGCACGGCCGATGCCCGGGCCGGAGCCGATGACAATGAGAGTCTTGCCTGCCATGTTCAGGTCTGGTTATGGATGAGTGAGATCAGGCGTGCAGAATCGAAGTGATTGATGCCAGCATATGATGAGAAAAGAAGATGATGGGGGATCTGGAGTATCAAGATCCGATGTTGGAGCTCTCGTAAATAAATAGAGCGGGAAGCTCGGACGAGACAGCAGGTATCCGAGTAACGGAAGGGCCGCAATTACGTGACGCGATGCTTCACCAGCAGGGGCTAGTTTGCAATGACCACAGTATCCTCCACAGTATCCTCCGCTCTGATGGCTATCGTCGACCGATACATCCTTCAACGAGTCTTGCGAGTGTGCCGTTGCGCTTCTGCCGTTGAGCTGCAGGGCCGCTCAGGGGTCGTTTCAATCACCCTGCATGACGCTGCGTGGTCTGCAGTGCCTCGGAAAACGCCGAGTCGTTGGCCCCACCAAAAGTGCAACACACTCGGAATCGGCGTATTTCACCGAGCTGGTGATGTCTCGGTCGGGGGAATGTTGTGCCACCATCGGTGTCAACTAGCAGGGGACATGGCTTGATTGCGACCCGTTGGCGCCGATGAGCGCTGGCCAAACACCTGCCATGATTTCTTGCTCCATGGATCACAACTGCTCCTCAGCCGACTGGTATCCGACCTGACCGCTCGTCTCGTTCTCTGGGTCCGTGAGAGTGGCCCTTTCTTTCGGGGGTTCCAAGCCAGTGAGTGCAAGGAGTGCAACGAGCACGATCCCGGACACGTAGAACCACGGCAACCCAGTCCAAATTCCCCTTCTCGACAGCCCGACATTGAAACACCATGCCAGCACAGGCCCTCCAAACAATGCCCCGCCTGTCTCTAGCAGCGTGATCAAGGCGTAGAGACGCGAAGTTTGCTGTGGCTCCACGTAGCTTGTAGCAATGGCGCGGCAAAGTGGCCCGTGGGAGGAGCCAAGGGTGCCGATGGTTAGTCCAACAATAAACACCGCAACTGCTCGACTTGACCCTTCGAGAAGTGCTCCACCAATGAGAAAAAGCATCGAGATCTTGGCCAACAGCAGGTCTTTGGCGAAGACGGAGCGCCGGAAGCGTCCAGACTGGGCTGTGAGCAAGGCGGAAATTCTCGGAAGAAGGAGGATAATGACGAGTTGCAAAATGCCAAGCGGCGACAGAAGGTAGTTCGTTTGCGCAAGGCTCCAGCCAAAGTAGGTGCTGATGTGCTGAGCGAGGGTGGACGTATACGCAGCGAACAGGGCCGGCTGGATCAAGAAGGCAGGCAGCGATAGGGCAATGTCGGGGTTCCTGAAGAGTGCAAGCGACAGGCCGAGCTCGTTGGCTGCCTCGCGTAGTCTTGCGGCCAGCGACCGCTGCTCTTCAGATGCTCTGGTCTCGCGCACCTTGAGAGGCAGCGTCTCAGGAACGAACACCATCAGGCCAAGGACGAGCGGAGTGAGGCAAAAGACCATGAGAACGGGGAACCATGGCCCTTGGTGCTCCATCAAGAGGCCCGCGGCGACAGGGCCGATGAGGCCTCCAGACACCGCGCCAAAGGATATGTACAGAAAGCCGGTTGCCCTGGACAAGTCAGTCACGATGGGCATGTGGAACGTTCCGCAAGCGGGCTGAAGCTCCTACCGGTCGGTTTCTGAGCTGACGTCGGCGGCCATTGCGTTGAGGGAATTCATGGCGACCGGGATGCCACCTCCAATGAGGAAAAAGAGGGAGCCCCAGATGGCCAAGTTGACGTGCGGAGTTTTGTCAATGACCAGCATCAGTGGGCCCCAGCCAAAGCCAAGCACTATTCCGACGTATGCGAGGATGAAGCACGGCTTACGGCCGATGCTGGCAAGACATTAGCATGTGCGCTTTGGGAGGCCTTCCTTGGCCTTTCGTGGTGCGCTCACCGATCCGCCAAGACACCGTATGGAAGCGTGGCGATGATGCCGACGACGGAATTGATCATGGCCGACAGGCCGCCCAGGTACGCCAGCTGTTTCTGGACCTCATCAATCTTGCACAGCCGCTCTCCAATTGGCTCGGAAAGGGGCTTGCCGTAGTGTAGGTGGCAGATGGCGTCCTCCACCAGGCGAAACATGGGGAGCAGGATTAGCATTCCACTCGTTGTGACGCCGAACATGACGACGGCCAGCAACACCACCACGGTGGTGCGCCGTTGGGCCTGAAACCGAGCGGCAAACCCGCGTCGTCCATGCGTTCTGCTGTGAGGCTCGTGGCCCCTTTCTGGCTCCGAGTTTGAAGTTTCGGCGATTTCGATCGAGGCCCGGGCCGAGTCACGCTCCTCGGCGGCGAGAAGGGGTTCCGCCTCGACGGGGTCGTCACGGTCGTGACCGCGGGGGCTCATGGTGTTTTAGACTGCTGCGTCGGCGGGAGTGTCCGCGGCAACCATGGCTGCTCTCGAAGATGGGAGGAGAAAAGGGGAGAAGAAATAATTAACGCCGATCATGGTGGTTGTGGTTGCTGGCAAGCTTGGCGTCGAATCCTGATGACGACGCTTGGAGAGGGCTGAGAAGCAGCCTCAAATTCTCGATTCCAATCATCACAAATACGGCGGATACGAAGCCAAGACAGAGCCAAGAACGCGCCTTGAAACGCGTTCCATTCCAGCCCGCAGTAACGTTAGTTAGCGGGGCTGCGGCGGAATCTCTGCTGGGGACTGTTAGTGCACCTTTCGCAGCTTATCCCCTTTTGGGATGCACCCCTTGGCCCTTGCTGCTTCCATCGGACGCGCCATGGGTCGTCCACCCACAACGGAAGGAGCCGCCCCTCCACCACAACGATCACACCGCACCACCGCGAGGCAGGTGCGAGGCAGGTGCGATGACTCGCTGGTCATGCCGCACGCGAGTGCCTGCCCGAAATGCCGGGGAAGCCTATTTCGCCCTTTTTTTTTTTTGCCTTTTTGCCCTTTTGCATGCGCCCTCGGCCCTTTGCTCTCCTCTTCAAGCCGCCGACCGTGCCAGAAGCGACTGGGCCTGATGAGGGCGCCTCGCGGGCTGAGTGATCACGAGCACCAGTTGGGCGTTGTGTGTTGTGTTGCACAAGAGCGGAACTGCCACAGTGGTCGGGTTTTCTGCGGCTGCTGTCTGGTGCCACGGGCAGTTTGTCATGCGTGCCTGTTGCTCTCTTAAAACCGCGCTGCCCCTTATCCCATGACTGACCGCTCGCCATCTCGATTCTCTCCTGTTCATTCTCAACGTTGCAGTATACTAGCGGCCTGGCCTGCCTGAATACCTAGTAGTCAGCATGTTGCCAACGACCACAGACCGCCTCCCCCGGGACCACACTCCAGTCCACGACGGCAAAATCACCTTCACAGACGCCGACAGGCAGCTTCAACCATATCCAGAACAGCGTCTCGCGGAAACTAGCCCCATGTACGACGGAGAGAGTGATGCGGATGCCTTCCCGACCACACCCGGGTTCCTCGACTGGGCCACTTTCGACGAGGCCACTCTCCCCCCCCGACGGAACGCCAGGAGATCCCGCCTCGACAGGATTCTCTCGCCGCTCAAATCCGTCAGTGCTGGGCTGCCGGGCAGTGTCAGTGTTGAGGGTTTAGGTGGAGTCATCGAATCTGCTCATGGAGTCTTTCACTCGGTACGGCGTCTTGACTTCATGGAGTCGGAGCGCATCATCTACCTCATGCGCGAGGATGCAGCGCCTCCGTCGAGCTCTCTGCCACGGAGAGAGCTGGAGAGATACGAGAACGAGCTCTTCGACCTGAGCAAGTACGACGGTGCTTGCCCTTATCTCACCGCCATGACCTGGGCTGAGGAAACACTGGCTGGGTCCATCACCCTTTTTGAGGTCTTATTTGGGGATGCGGGTGAGACGGTCGGCATCCGCCCCGTCGCTGCGATGCGCGACGTGCCCAGCCCCGTGTTGGTCAAGATGAGGGCCGACGAGAGGATCAAGCGCAAGGCCGTGTTGACATCCATGGATGAGGATGACCGAACCCTCAAGTGGAGGGCAAATCCAGGCCAAGGACCGAGATATGTCAAAATCGGCCAAGGCCAGGGGCTTACACCCCACTTGGGATCCCCAAATCGAAGCCACCGCAAGCAACAAGGACAAGGCCTGGCGGATGGTAATGCAGTGTGTGCCACGATACCACAGTTCGTGGCCCTCTTGCACGCCCGGCGGACACTCGTCGAGCAAGTCAAATCGACCCGCGTCTTTCCTGCAACCGTCGAGGACTCCGAGACCCAGCCAACGGTCTCTTTGCTTCGGTCGCCTGTGCCAAACCCGCATGAAGGAGGCGGGGTGCACGTGGCAGTCCTTGTCCCCAACGATGCTCTGTGGACAAAGGAGGAGATCATCTGGACTGATGAGGCCGGACTGCCCGAATTTCGACAAAGACAGTACTGGCAATTGGTCGAGCGTGCAAGGTCTCGACGGCGGAATGAGAGTAGGAGCAGGAGCAGGAGAAGGGATGTTGGCGACGATGGACATGAGTGCTCTAGGCAAAGGAGCGTGAGTCGGGCGCGAGGGCGGAGTGGGAGTCGTGATCAGTGGTGAAAGCCGAACTTTCTGTGACACCGCCCCAGTCCGTCAACGGGCGGCCATAGTCACTGTGGTTTTAGACAGTACCCATATGGGCTGACGGTAATGTAGAAGAAACCTGATATGGTCGTTGGAGTCTACCTATGCTGCGTCTGCGCCGGAATCCCAGCCGATCAACTCAACATTGACCGCAGTGACACCCGCCACGACCATAACGGTGACAGCCCCTTTAACTACCATTACCAAAACCCTGTCGACCCTCGCTATAATCACATTGACCTCCACTCCAGTCACTTGGACACTTACCATGACTGTTACGGTGACAACCCCTTCAACTAATTACCATTACTAAGACCTTGTCGACCCTCGCTATCAGCACCTTAACCCTTGCTACGTCAACCTCTACTTCAGCCACTTCAGCCCCGATTCCCGGGCGGTTCTGCCCCTGGTGTACGACTAGCTCCTCGGCGGAGAAAAAAACCTCTTGCAAACCTGTCGTCTAGGTTCCAGAACACCTCCACACACTCCTCAAACTCAGTCCTAGTGTTCACTTACAACTTTACAAGGCTAGTGAATGCTGAAACGGTCACTCTCTCTAACCGCTTCTACCGGTGGGATGCCACTATAATTACTGGGGCTCGATTAGACTGTACCTAATCAGAAAGAGAGGCGAAATTCGATCAGGGTTGCAGTCGACTATCTCGCATACCTTGTTTGACTGTATCGTTCTTAGTCCAGGGCGATGCCAACAGTGAGAGAATGAAGACAGTCGTCGTGACAGGTCACATCAGGGCCACGACTATGAGGTGCAGAGAATGAACAAGGGGAGGTAATGGTTTATATGTGCTGCTTGAGCTACGGTTCTAAGCAATAACAACAAAAGAACATGATTCTATAATGCCTGTTAGCTGGATACCTAACTACGGTTATACTCGACAATGCACATGCACTAGATATCACACCCTGCACATTGCAACCACCGACTCCACATGGCCTTTGTTGGCCGTGTGCAGGACCCCAGATGCACGCCTTCCCTTGGCAGACTTAAACGGCCCAAACTGTGATCAAGCTCGAGAGAGAAATGTGCTTTTTTTCTTTGCTAATGTTGCGACACCAGCAAAGAAGGCCGGGGTCAGGCCACGCATTTCAAGCTGTTCCATAACACATCCGCCTAGCGAGCAAGGTCAATCTCAATGAGGAAGCATGCGAGCCGAAACCTTGTCCGCGCTGAGTTACACACAGCAGGGAGGGTCAACCCCTGAGATCCCAATTGAATGTCCGACTGTACCAGTTATGACCCCTGGCAGCTGAGGACATTGAAACTTGGGGCCTTTCCCTGCGTCCCATCTCCGCTCACCCCAGGTTCCTTTCACAACTTGCTTTTCTTGCGAGTATGAACCCCTTACTACGCCTGTGCTATAAACAAATTGTCTGGATTAGACACTAAGACCATCACAGCTAAGTCAATTACCTTGCCTTTCAAAGGCAGGGGAGGCGAAAAACTTCGCCCCATCAACAGTGGAAGAGGCGGGACGTGCCGGCGGAAACCCACGCAAGAGTCAAAACAACAAGCTTTTTCGTATGGACACATCCCGCGTCCGAAGCGAAGGGGGGCACAGCCAAACCAGGGTTGTGTCTGCCGCTTCTGAGACGGCGACCCAGGGGATGTAACAGTGGAGTCTGAAATGACCAACAAAATACCTTCGGTGAGTGGGTTCTGAAGAGTGATGGTAGCATTGCACCAGATACTGCCGTGCTTGAACTGTGGCTGCGCGCCACTCTGCGAGCGGGAACGGCAGACAACGGCTTCTGCCGTGGGGATCCCCCTTGGCACTTGGCACCCAGATGAGGGAGTCAGATCCGTGTTGATGGCACAGAGTTTGGTGGTATCTCTTCTCAAAACAGCACAAAAGGGCCGAGCGGGAGCGTTTCTGGAAGAACGGACAAGGCCAGCAGATGACCTGATGAAACGATTCAACAGCCAACATGCCGTGCGCTGCATGACAATTGGCGTTAGCGGGACGCAACAGGGCGGCTCAGCACCCCCAGGCCCTTGCTTGTCCCCGGAGCCGAGAGCCGGACCCAGAAAAGCTGCCATGCTGGGCGTTTGGTCTGGGGAGACCGGGTGTGGTGCCTATTGGTCAAAGGAACTCTCGGCAGTTGGAGACAATTTGCACTTGGCATCGCTTCGGAGGCCATTTGATAAAGATCTCGTCTTTGAGTGGTGAGCCAGCTGCATAATGCTACGGTATTTTACCTTTCTTGTTCATTTACCTCCTGCAAGGTTCAAAATGCTGTCTGCTCCCTGACTGGTCTCATCCGGGTCAACTCGGAATCTGACTGCCTGAGTTCCAGATTGTCTGAACTCTTGCTGGGGAGGGGAGAGGGCGGCCCCCACGAGTCATCTCGTCATGGTCGTGCGGAGCATGAATTCATGTGCTGTTGCCATGGCCTTCCCCGGGCATCCTGGCCCGGGGCAACCTATTTCAATGCTCCCGCGTGGCAATGGACATGATCCCACCGTTTGGAAAGGCTTAGCCCTCAGGCTAAGGTGACCCGGCATGCATATGAGTCGTCCGCCCGCTCTAACCCCGGCTGGCAGCACCCTGACCCTAGCAGCATTGGCCTTGTCAGAGCCGGACTTTTTCTGACCATGGGAAGATTGGAAAACCATCTCCGCCGTTTCTTGCATCCTCTGTGGGCAGCAAGAACGCGTCGAGAGCCAAGCCACTCATCCTCCAGCTGTGCAGTGTAACGGCGCTGGCCTGGTCTGGCACGACCCCAACCTTCTTCTACTCACGGACGGCTTCCATTCATATTCCCGGCGCGGATCTGCCGTCTACATAAACAAGCACCTCCCCACCTGGAACCGAACACTGACTTGGTCCCTTCCGAGTTCCAAGACTTTATCATTTCTCATTTTCCTGTCTCTGTTTCACCGCTGGCTGCCCAACATGCCATTCGGAATCAAGGAGTGCAAGCGTATGGAAGTCGTGCCAGGCACGGGTAAGCTGATCCATCCCCTCAGAATCCTCCACAGTCCCACCTCCCATCCCAGAGCCTCCGCATGGCAGGAACTGGAGCGATCTGCGCCGAGCCCGCGCTCCCCACAGCTCGGCTCCCATCCAGTAGTACCCGGATCTACAACAAACATGCTGACAATGAACCGTCCCAGCTTTCATGACGGATCAAGACGACCTGCCTCCCGAGTTTGCCGAAATCCCACGGGACCAACTCAAGCACGGAACGGGCCGCTACAAGGACGTCATCCTCGTGCCGCAGCCCTCGGATGATCCCAACGATCCTCTGAACGTGAGTTGCCTGACCTAGACTCTTGCTTTTCTCAGGCCATAACTTGAGCCTTCTGCTAATCACCACGACGCTCTGACATGTGAAGTGGCCCCAATGGAAGAAAGAACTCATCCTCGTCATCTGCGGCTTGTCTGCGGCCGTGGTCGGCGCTTACGGCCCGATGCTCTCGCCGGGCTTTCTCGACGTCGCGGCAAACCTCGACATCACAGTTGACGTGCTGGCTCAGTCGACGGCCTGGTTGATTCTGTGCATTGGGCTCGGCCTTTTCATCACCAACCCGCTGGCCAAGATCATCGGTCGGCGGCCCGTCTATCTCGTTGCCATCGTCATCATGTTTGCCACGTCTATTGGGAGCGCCTGCGTCAAGGAGTACGACTCGTTCCTCGCCAGCCGTATTGTCGCGGGTATCGGCATGGCCCCGTACGAGGTGCTGGTGCAGTGCACCATTGGCGACATGTACTTTGTGCACGAGCGTGCCACGAGGATTGCCGTGTGGAATCTGTTTCTGCTGACGGGCATCAGCGGCGGTGCCCTCGTGGCTGGGTACATTATCGAGCGGGATGGTTACCAATGGACGTTTGGCGTGTGTGCCATCTTCTTTGGTGTGCTGATGCTGGCTGTCTTCTTCCTCGTGCCCGAGACGGCATACCGGCGCAATGCCGTCACCGTGGTGGCTGCGAGCGACGGGGAAGGCGGCAGCAACGGCAGTGTTCGCCGCATGAAGCTCGGGCACGAGCACAAGGAGGCAACCGCTGTGAGTGACGACAAGGAAGCTGGATCCGCCCACTCGCCGACTATTCCCAAGAAGCATACCTTTTTGCAGTCGTTGCGCGTCTACACGGGCCGCTACTCGCATGCTCCGGGCTGGAAGCCCTTCCTTCGTCCCGTGGTCATGCTGTTCTACCCGGCTGTGCTCTGGGGGTTCTTGGTTTATGGTGAGCATGTCTCAGCACTGCTGTGCCGTACCAACTGACCGAGCGCCCTTTGCTAACCGCCAATGTTCCAGGCACCGTAATCACCTGGATCGTCGTCTTCTCCGTCGTCAACGCTAGCATCTTTGTCGGCGAGCCCTACAACTTCAGCGTCAGCGAGACGGGTCTGGTCAGTCTCTCGCCCTTCGTCATGACCATCATCGCCGAACTCGTCTCAGGTCCGCTTAACGACTGGATCTGCGTCTTCCTCACCAAGAAGAACAAGGGCATCTACGAACCCGAGTTCCGTCTGCCGCTCATGGCCGTCTCGCTCGTCTTTGGTGTCGTCGGCTTCTTCGGCTTCGGCGCCACCGTCGAAGCCAAGACGCACTGGGCCGGCCCCGTGCTTTGCTTCGGCTTTGCCAATGTGAGCCTGGTCTTCTCGGCCACTTGCGTCTTCGGCTACATCGTCGACAGCTACAAGTCACACAACGAGGAGGCGTTCGTGGCCATCAATGCTAGGAACCTGCTCACGTTCGGCCTGACCTATTTTGTGAACTCGTGGCTGCAGCAGCAGGGCCCGCTGATTGTCTTTTCCATCCTCGGCTCGCTGTTCGTCTTTGTCACGCTGTTGACAATTCCGCTGTGGTGAGTTTATCTTTACGAAGATCTGTATCTTGGTGGCTGGATGATGCTAAATGTCAACAGGATCTATGGCAAGCAGTTCCGCAGCTTCACTGGCCGCAACGCATGGCTGCAGAAGTTCATGAACGACGAGAGCTGAAGGTGATATCTTTAGAATGACGAGCAAGGCTCGTAGATGGGACGACAAGACCAAAGGCGGTCTGTAGATCGGATACATAGCAGGCGCGTAATGGAAGGCTTGAAGAATGCCTCGGTGTGTTGAATCTCATCCAGACTCATCACCCTCTGCCCGATATCCAAGCCACAACGGGCAGAGCAAAACACGAACATGCATTAAAATTATCAGAGTGGGGTATCCCGGGTATCCATCTTTTATCCAAGCCAACAACGCCATCCAAAATGCCCCGAACGGTCAAGCGTAGTACTCGGCCTTGGTGGACGTACCGGCCTCCCGCATGTACAGACTCAACACCTCTTTGTCCACCTTTTCCCCGGGCAGCTCGGGCAACTCATACGCTTTGTACCCCCTCACCATCTCCCTGACCCTCGGCGAGTCGGGGTCCACCACAATGGCGGCTGGCTCGATGAACCGTGACCTGACCGCCGGGACTCGGACGTTCTCGCCCTCGTCGTTTTCCTGCTCCTTCCATGAAAAGTCCTGCTCCGGATCCTCCACCACGGGGCGGCAGATCAAGACGGCCGGCCTCGCAAGATCGGCCACGACTTGCTTGACGGGGTTGAAGTTCCGGTACGACACCACCGCTGTCCGCTCGTCCACCTTGAGAAACAGCCCCGCGTTGGACTCGACAAACTCAACCCCGTGCTTTTGCAGAAACTCCTCCTCGGCCGGATTCCATCGCCGCAGCGTGTCAAACGCGGGCATGTAGATGGGTATCGTCCCTAACGTCGACCCCGTCACGTTCTGTGCCTCCCTCTCCGCTTGCATCTCCACAACCAACTCCCTCAAGCACAAAGCCACGGCAAACAAAAACATGGCGCGCTTGCAATAGTCGCAGTCGTCACTCAGCCCATTCCCATAAAAGAACACCACCCTCTCCACCCCGCCCAACACCTCGCCACCCCCGCTCCTCAAACCCGCGACCAACTCTTCCCCCACTCTCCTTCTCATCTCTCTCAACCGGTCCTCCAGCCCCGCCAGACCCAACTGCTCCCCCTCCTCCCCAAAAAACCGCCACATATCTCCCGGATGCATCCGCCGACAGACCATGACGGGCTGGTACGCCACCGCCGGCACCCACGAGTCGGGCACAAACTGCTCGCCGACCCCCGGGGTCTCCGGGTCGGGCTGCGTCAGCTCCTGGATGGTGCGGAACTCGACCTGCGAGCGGCCCGGGATGTAGACGGTGCGGCCGTCGGAGAGGGTGAGCTCGGCGCCGGGGGACCAGGTGGAGAGGTGGGTCGTGACGTCGTCGTAGGCCGGGAGGGAGAGGAAGGCGGTCTGCGGGGCCTCGCAGTGGGAGAAGAGCTTTTGGCGAAGGTGGAGCGGCTTGCGGCGGCGGCGGGCCAGGTTCTGCGCGGCAGTGTCGAGCTGGGATTCGAGGGAGAGGAGGGTCGAGCGTGGGTAGAGCTGGAGGGGGTTTTGTCAGCCAGCCGGAGGTGTTTGGTGCTGGTGCATGAAGACACGGGAGTGGGGGGATGGTGGAGGCGAGCGTGCTTACGGCTTTCCCCGAGTGGTACGCAGCCAGAGTGGCTTCAATGACAAAAGCCTCGCGCTGTTGCAGCTGTTCGGGGGACATTTGGTCGAGGGGCCGCTGCACGGGGACAACGTCGATGTAGGGGAGCTTCTTGTAGATCTTGCGGATGACGGGGTTGGCGAGCATGCGGCGGATGTCGAGGGCAGGCATGGTGGTTTCATCGTCCTCGTCTTCGTCGCCGTTCACGTACCCATTGAAGACGCCCTCCTGGTAGCGGTCGCCGAGGGGGATGCGCGGCGTCCAGAAGCGCCACCACAGCGACGAGTACGGGATCCAGCGGTCCTCCATGTCGCTAAGACATCGCGAGGCGTAGACCAGTGGGGACTTCATCCTTGGGGGTGTGTCGTCCTCCACTGGCCCGGCAGTGGAGGGGATGTTGGGGGTTGGGGGTTGGGCCGAAAAGCGGGGGTTGTACACGAGCTTGTCTCACCAGGAGGCAGAGGGGTGTGTGTGATGGAGTGGTCGGGTGAATCGTGTTTTGCGGGCTGGAAGGCCTGCGCTCAGTGCGCTGTGAGACAGATCTTGGGCAAACTGTCGGGATCGCGAAAGGAAGGAAGCGCGTCGGCTGACCGGGTCATCGGACCCGGATCCAACGGCCTCCTGCAGGCTGCAGGCTGCAGCTGACTGCCGACCTGTTTGGATGCTCATTCATGCCGCAGGCTGCAGCGCACAGGCGTCCGCGAGCCGCGAACCACCCTAAAAACAACCAGGGTGAGTGGCTCAGGTGGGTGGCTGATTTGGCAAATGCACAGACCCACAACTCCTTTCCTGCTGTTGTCAAACATGGATGCGACTTCTTCTCGACCCCAACACACTGTCTACCACCTCGCGTCAGCTTCCCGATGAGGCAATCAACTCCCGCAGCACGCTGTTGGACTTCGTCTCGCACCGTATCGGGCTCGCCAGCAAGAATGCTCTGTGGCAACACAATGGTCGCGAGCTCTTGCTCGACGAAAACGATGGCGTTCGCTTCGAGGAATCACCATCTCTGCTGTTGTCAGGGTAACAGCTAGTGTTCTGTAGCAAGGACTGCAGTCACGGTCTCGGTGTTGATCTCGAGATAGCTTCTGCAAAAGGCTTCGGCAGAGCTGCTGGGTTGTGTACCTAAACGAATGGCTGGGCCCACAGTGGCCCGATGTGCGGTTGACTAGGTGTTGAGGATGGAGATTGACGTGGGGAAAGAGAGGCGCTCCAGCTTGGGTTTTGACGAAGTGATTTCACAGCTCCCACCCAGCGCGGGTCAGACGACTCCAGGAACTACCTAAAATGCAAACCGAGATTAGTGATTATTCATTATTGTTCTCGCTGACAGCGCGAGCTACTCCGGACTTGTCCAGTCCCCCCCTTGTTTTTCGACCAGAGTTTGGACCAAAATCTCCAACTCAACGGCAGAACGAGTATTTTGGTACAAAAAAAAAGGTCTTGAGCGGGAGTATCTCTTTGAGTACTTCGAGATTCCCTACTTTTTTGTTTCTTAAACGGTTGTTTGGCTGTTGAAAGAGAGGTTTTTGGACTTTGGACCAGGGCCGCTGTCAGACGTGTCGCGCTAACAAGTAAGGTACGTATGTATTCAAGCATTGTACTGTAAACAGCTAAACCCACTCTAGCCTGGTATGGCCTTAATTCGCGACCGCTGGGCCCAGACCGCATGGTCCAGTGTTTATTTCCATCAAGACACACTCTCTGAGGAAAGAAGTGCGGATTCGGATCCGGTCCCTTGCAGCTGGGCTGGGGTTCTTTGGGCTGGGGCCGAGGGATGTGCAGGAGAGGGATGTGGTGTTTGTGCTTTACGGGTGTAGTGTGCCGGTTATGCTGAGACGTGTTGAGGGAGGGGAGCACTGGTCGTTGGTCGGGGAGGTGTTTGTGGCGGGCATTATGGATGGGGAGGTCGTTGCCGCTGTTGGCAACACCGGCGCTGGCAGTGTCGCGGGAGGGATCTCTGCTGCGTTGCTACAGGGAACTGAGGAAACGGTCGAGATCCGGTGAGCTTTCGAGTTCTTAGCTTGGATAGTTGACTTGTCTGTAACGGGGATTGCCCATTGAATGTTTGCACTGTTTGTCCTTTCCATATCAACCTCATTTCGTTCATAATACCATTGGGTACCTAAAGTACCTACGTACTGACGAAACAACCGAACACTGCACGCGTAGGTACTCGCAGAGACGCTTACGGGATTCGGGAGTATGTAATTAGCCATAGTTGGGGTCTGGTGAAAATCAGGTTAGAGCTGAGCGGGATCCGAGTACCCCAATAATTAGCGCTGAGCTGTTTTTGGACCTCTCGTGAACGTTCAGGGGCCTTGCCAGCCCGCAGCCGGTCTCGCTTGATGTTCAGCTCGCGCGCAGGCCTGTCACGGCTGACGGGCTAACACGCTTCTGGGCGTTTACATCGGTGTGCATGCATTCCGCGCCGTGAGCTGGAAATTTCGGAACAGGGACTGGGGGGTTGTGAAAAGAGGAGAGTTGTGTACTGTGTACTGTATCCTCGGTGGCACATTCTTTCTGGAACCCCTCGGCTCGAGCTTACAAGTACCTGTCCACCGCTGGCGATCCATCTCCCACCAGGTCAGTGTGGGCCCAGCCATTTGTTACCTACATCAAATACAATTATTATGCGAGCTGCTCTGGTTCTCGCCGTCCTCGCCTCCAGCGTGCCTCTGGTGGCGGCTGGGCGGCCCCGTTTCCTCGACGAGTGCTCCGTTGGCAGTGTGCTCGAATACTTTACTTGCCGCAAGTATCTCCACGAAGCTTGTGTTTCGAGTCTCGAGGAGCAGGCCGCGGCTTTCTGCAGAAGCTATATCGATGTCGACGCCGCTAAAACCGTGACTGTGGTGGTCACCACAGTCCTTCCCCCCGTGACTGTTCTGACAACCGTCGTGGCCACGACCCAGACGACCGAGACGGATCTGACGTGAGTCGATCTATGAGGAGCTAGACAATGGCACGGTAGGGAGACTCCGAGCTAATTCAATCTCCAAACGATAGCACGACCACTACCGAGATCCTCACGACAGAGACAAGCACCGACTATACGGACGCAACAGAAACCTTGACGGTGGCTACGATCACGACAACGTCTAACTTTATAGCCATCCCGGTCATACAAAAGCGCACCTTGTATACCCTGGCGACAGTTAGCTGCCCGACTCTAGCAAGCAAGAACCTCGTGCGACATCCTGCGTCGAGGCTCTCCCAGGCCTGCAGCTGCCTTGGTGTCGGGGCCGAGACGGTGACGGTAACGGTCGGGAGCACCGTCCCCGCAGTGACCACCACCGTCATTGCCACGAGCGTGCAGACCGACATCGTGTCTGAGACTTCGGTCGTGACCGCGACAACTATCGACGTCTCTGTCGTCGAGACAACTGCCACCACCTCGGTACGTGCGGCTCGAATCATAGACCATCCGTTGATAAACACTAACACCTGCCTCCATCAACAGACCACGACGGCCCTGGCCACGGCTGTAGCCGTCGTGTATCCCAACTGCAACGGCAGCCGCTGGGCGCAGAGCGTCTCCAGCTCCTCCATCTTCAACGCGGTTTCCACGCCAATGCAGATCCTTACGGCCCAAAACCTCGTGGACTGCTGCAGTGCATGCCAGACGACACTTAACTGCCTCGGCGGCTCTTACTCTGCAAACATCTGCGAGCTGAGGATCAAGAAGTACCCAACCGAGGGCGACGTAACGGCGAACAACATGTGCCCCCTCGCCGTCTTATACCCGTCCCCGATCATCGGGACATTACCTCCGGGATCGGAAGAGGCCGCCTTCAAGGGCCCTTGCGTCGTTTGAGCAGGTCCGGTCCCTCTTCTTCGTTTCTCACTCGCCTTGGAGTACGTCTTTGAGCGAACAATTAGTAGCTCTTTAATGTTTTGTTATTACGTATTGGTCACTTTGGTTGGACCGAGCGTGATCTGGTTGTTGCCCTCTCAAATGTACTGAAATATACATGTTCTCTCGCATCGCCCTCTTCACGGACGCGGGCCTCCCGTCCTCGTACTCGACGCTAGACGAGCCCCCGTCCCCGGATATCCCCTCCATTCGTTGGCGTAGCTTTTCGTCCAACTCGCTCTGCGTCTTTGTGGTCTGGTTGGAAATCGGGGCTGGCGCAGTGTGCGGATGGGGCGTGGTCTTTGCGTCTGTCTGGCGTCTCGTGGATATGGCAATGAGCAATGATTCAGTCTTGGATGTTAAAGAGAGTCTTACTTTGGGTTCAGGCCCTGGATCTGCAATTGGGTTGGCCGCCGAGGCCAAGTTTCTGGGTTTGACGAACAAAGCTGAGGCCGGCCGGGTGCATCTGTAAGAATTTCGGGACAACTGCATCGTGCTTTATTTTTATTTCGATTTCGTCTTGATGCCACAGGTGAGTCGGCCTTGGCGAAGTTGAGTTCTCCCTTCGCCAAGAGAAGGCACTGGATTGGCGGACCGTTGTTACTTAAGGTACCCTATGACGGTCACTCTCCGACCCGGCCACACGCCTACCACGTCAGTTCGTGACGACGATCCCAGCCAGGATGCTCGCTGCTTCCATTCACCGCCTGCTTTTCTTCCTCTCAACTCTTCCTCCAAGAGAACCCAATCCAAGCTGGCCTTAGTCCCAAAGTCCAAGTCCAGTCCAACGCTGCCCGTTCTCAATCTCAACCAAACCAAAACCTCTCATCTCAAAATGCCCTGCTCGACCACCACGGAGCAGCAGCAGCAGCACCACCAACTTGTTTATTTTGCTGCTTTTAGGCGGCTTGGTAAAGGGTGTCCCCTTCGGAGACGTCCAGCGATAATGGCTCAAAAGGCGTCGAATATGATTAATCACTACATTTCAGCAGAATATGAACCACCTAATACCGGACAGGATGCCCGCCTCCTCACCAGCCCACTCCCTCCCCATCACAACACTCCTCCTTCAAAACAACGGCGCCACCACGTGCGGCTGCATCACCTGGCACACCCCCGTGGCCGTATCCTCCGCAGCCCCATTCGACAGGTACAAATACGTGCTCTCGCACCACAGCACGGTACGCCGCCCGCCCGCCTTGAGCAGCAGCTCCTTAGTAACCGGGTCCACGGCGCCGTACACAAACGACAGCGGCCGCCCGGCCGTCACCAACGCCTGCACTGTGTCGAGAGTGTTGATCAGCACCGCGACGATGCCCGTGCCCGCGGTGCCCGCGTACAGCGCGTACGTCGTGGTACCCGACGCCGTCGCCAGCACCACGCGCCCCTGCCCGTCGATCTGCCAGAGGTAGGGGCCCTGCTCGATCGCCGACGGGGGCGGCTCGTTCCAGCCGACCGAGCCCGAGGAGAGGCCCGGGACGAACTCGGCCTGGATGTAGAGCGGGGTCGAGGCCGCGGCGGTGTTGGTCGCGACGGCCAGGAAGGTGGTCACCGAGGTGGTGAGGAGGGATTTGGTCGGGGTCGGGGCCGTGGTTGTCTCGGTGGTGCTGATGGTGATGGTTTGGGCGAGGAGGACGGTGGAGGTCTCCTGGGCGGTGGCGGTCAGGGAGACGATGTCGGTCGTGGTCGCGACGGTGGTGGCGGTCGCGCTCTCGAGCACCGTGTCGGTCTTTAGCAGGGTTGACAGGACCGGGCTGGTGACGGTCTGGAGGTGTCAGGGGTTAGAAACGACGGTCGTAGCAAAGGCTGGGGTTGGGAGGGGGACACTTACGCCTAGGACGCCCACGGTGACGGTGGTAGACGGGGCATCGGCGGTGACGGTGACGGGAGTGATGCTGGCACAGAGGCATGCCGCAGTATATTTCTGCCACGACGGGCAGTCCAGCGGCGGCGTCGGGAGCGGAGCCGGTGAAGACTCAGCGGCCGTACGCCGCCACAAAAAGGTTGGCGTGACCGTCACGAGCTCGATGCTCGTCTCGGTGGCGACGGCAGTCTCCGTGACAAACTGAACCTGGGTCTCGGTCGAGGCCGTGACGGTCTCGCTGACAACAAAGGCATCCGTCTCGGTCGACGCCGTGGTCGTCTCGGTCACGGTCACGGCCTCAATGTCCACAACGGTCGGGTACTCGGTCGCCGTCGAGGCAGTCTCGGTGAAGGTCACCGCCTCCGGCGTGATGGTGACAGCGAGAGCAGCGTCGCAGTCTGCGATTCCCTGGTCGCCAAGTTGCCCGATCGCTGCCAAGGAGGTGTTAATAGCCGCCGGTCGTGATGCCCGAGTCATGGCGCGTCGCTCATGACTCGTCTCTTACTAGTAAGGAACCCTTCTTACCCTTCAAACACTTGTTGCTGCGGCAGCACACGGCGGCTGCTTGGTGTAGGGAGGCCAAGCCCAAGACGACAGTGAGCGCCCTCATGGCGACTGTCTTCTGTGAAATAAACGAGCGACAGAATAACGAGTGACGGCACAACGAACGATGACACAACGAGTGATGCAGTCAGGGAACTTCACAGGCGGAAACCGTCCGTTCTGGCGGCTCAGGGGCACCTCGGCCTCTTTGACGGAACACCATGTCCCCAGGATTGCGTACTCGGTGCTCGGGACTCGGTGGTCTCTGGTCTCGGCCTGCAGTCCAGCTGCACCAGAAGAGGGCAAGGACGGCTGGATGGGGCTAAGTTTAGTCGGTAAGAGGAAATTTGATCGCGCTTGATGCAATCCGTCACCCCCCGCCTGCCCCCGGTCTCAGCTGCGCTCTCGTGCGCGTCCGCGTACCTTACCCAACAGGCCTCCGCCGCCGCGGGCACCCCGCCGGGCACGCGCCGGCGGCCAATCTACTTAGGTACATATCCGTATCCTGCATAGGTGCCTAGGAACTCCGTATACGTGACTGTCTAATGCGGATGACCCATTCGACATAGCGGCATTCGCACCCCAGGATATCAACGACGCAGAACATGTTTATTGCGTAAGATGTAGAGTGCACTAGGCCTCCAAGCCTTCTGTACGGGGCCGCGGCGGTCGTTCAGAGGCTTGTTTATCCCGGTTTGTTCTGCTTTTACGTGTCGCGCCCGTTGTCGTATAATTTCTGCATCATTTGGGTTGGGCCGAGCCCGGTCGAGGACGGTCCGGTCTCGAGGATCGTGAGGGGGTGCAATGGACGTGGCGTCTCTTGTTTTCTGTTTGGGGTGGCTGTGTTTCGAGCTGGGTTGGTTTGGTCGCGCTGCAAACGGGGTTGGCTTGTTTGATGCACCTTTGTTTTGTTTTCTTGTCTGTCATGTATTTTTCCCTCACAGTTTTTGGAATGAGACCAGGGTACCTCTAGGTACCTAGGTCCTACCTGGGTATGTACTGTACCTAAGCTTGCAGCACGGGCAATGGGGTTGTCTGGGGACCCTGGAACGGTTGCGCTTTTGGTTTGGGACACCCTGGTCCTCTGACGAGTCGAGTCCATGAGCATATATAGGCAACCTCCCTTCCCTGTGGAGATGGCCATGACACAATAGGTAACTTCTGAACTTTGAGATAATCAAGCACACGTGGGGTCCTTAGTTTCGTAGGGCAGACCAACTCTTCTCCTGGAGCCAGTTGGATAACTGCTCCAAACACCGGCAATCAGTTTCGTGATGATGGTTTAGCAGGGGGGCGCGTTCATACCTCCAGGTGATATTCGCCTTTGTCTCGGCAGATGTCCTCGATGAGATCCTTCTGCGATCAATGTCCTCCCCCCTGACGTCTGGAAGTACAATTTATTGCATGCGGGCGTTAGTGGCGTGGGAGGAAAGGGGAGGACGCACATTGTGTATGTATAAGGCTCTGGCTGCCGGACGCGACGGAGCGACCGCTCAGCTGGGAGAGAGAGGGGGCCGTCTGGGGACACCGAGTTTTCCTAAGGGGCGGGGGCTGAGCTGAACAGCGGACGGGAGGGGCCGAACTGGCAAGAGTCCCGGCCCCTGCAGGATCGTGTGGCCGGACCGCGGCTGGGGCAAGCAGGAGTTCGGATACATCGCCTTCTAGCTTTTGACGCTTGGGAGCAGTCTCACCGTCACTGGAGGCGAGCTGCTTAGGCGGCGGCGTGGCCGAAGCTTCGGCAAAGTTGACAATCAACTCCGGAGGAGAGAATTACAACATATGTTGCTGGGATTCGCTAGTCTCGTTGATGGAGACGCGCCACACGCCGTGTAGGACGGTGTGGGAGTCTTGGCGTTCGAGGCATTGTTGGTCGTCTCCGGTAGGGGTAAGGCGCGTGAGATAGATATGGCACGGGGACTCGTTGATTAGGAGGCAGCTGTCGTTTACCGGGTTACAACATATCCTGCACGAGAGCCGTCGCCCAGGAAGCTCGACGGGGTCCTTGATCCAAAATGGCAGGTCGATGACCAAAATCAACATCGCAGGTCCTTTGGAGGATGCTAACGGTATCCCAACTACCGATAGTCCCTAAGGAGGACCTCCACGCCTTACCGACGCCTTGACGCCCGACAGCCACTGAGGCTGAGGCACAGCATGCAGCAGGGTGAAAGAACAGCAAAAAGCCCGGCACCGACATACCCGTTAGCCTGCAGCTTGCGCCCAGCAGTGGACGTCTCGTATTGCCGGACGACATCCGCTCAGCGTCAGCAGAAGGATCAACCAGACTCCAGGCAAAAAGAGGGGCGAATTGCGGTGAAATTCAGGGTTGGAGACTCGTGACGGTCAACAACATCCAGAAGAGGACTCCAGGCCAGGAGGGTGACCCCTAACCCTGATTCAGGGGGCGTCCATGCCGTAGGTGTTCTTGATCTCCAACCACTCTCGCTCCCTGTGTGCCCTAGTACACATAGATAAAGTCCTCGTTCTCCAGGTCTGTCATGTCCCGCAGTGCGTTGTCCTCCTCGAGCGCCTTCGGCCGTCGGGTGGCGCCGCCATCCTCCAGCTCGATCGCCTTGCTGTCCTCCATGTGATTCTTGCCCATCATCGACTCGTCCACCAGCGCCGCGCTCTTGCCCAACTCCTCTCGCCGTTTGCCGTGCCGGTGGTTGAGGTACATGAGATAGAACGGGATGGCACTGTGGACGGCACGATACCTATTAGTCTTGCTTCTTGCACCTCGTTTCTTGGGGATCAGGGAGAACTCACGCCGAGATGCCGCCAACCAGAGCAAACATGATGATGTCAGCGATGAGTCCCGGCCGGTATAGCGGAGCCTGGCTCTCGTCGTAGAGCAGCGGCCCAATCACGTTCCCGGTGCACATGCCGATGAAGACCACCGCCGAGGTGCATTTCTTCTTAGTGTCGCCGGCCGTATTTTGAGCCTGCCACGCATAAATCAGGGGCGTGATGGCCGCCATGCATGACACCTGCGGTTTGCGTCAGTCGGGGTCAAACTTCAAAGTACAGCCCGAATCACAACGTACCAGATAGTAACCAAACAACAAAACACCCTTGTTCCCGGGCGTCCGAGGAACCGTGAGCATGAGGATGGTCCCGACAACCGGCAGGATGCTGACCGCCGTGATTGTCAGACCCTTCCTTTTCCAGTGCGTCGCGGCCCAGGCAGAGCCAATGATCATCAGGAACTGGATGGCCCCGAACGGGATGTTGAACAGAATGGCCTCGAAGTTGGTGTACCCGAAGTCCTTGACGATGAGGCTGCCAAACGTGCCGACACCACCACTCGCGATGCTAAGCCCGGTTAGAACACTGGCATAGTCTGGGTGACGCTACCAGCTGGTGCAGACGGGACAGCAAGTGCTACTCACGAGATGGCCACGATCGCCACAAACCAACACCACGTCTTGAGATCCAACAGCGTCTCCCACACATGATCCCACCGCCACTCCCGCGACGCAACACCCATCTGATTCGCCCTCAGCCTCTCCACTGCCACCACCTTCTCTCTCTCGGTCAGGTACTTCGCCTCCATGGGCGAGTCAGGCATCAACACCAGCACCACAATCGAATAGCACACCGTCAGCAGCCCACAGAACAAAAATATGATCTGGTACTTGAACAGGCTGTCGCTCTCGATGTGTCCAAGGCCATAGGTAAACAAGCTTCCCACAATGGCCGTGATGCCGTTCATGGCGTTCCAGTAGCTCGTCCGCAGCGTCTGCTCGCCGCGGCGCCACCACATCTGGGTGACGGCGACGCAGCTCGGTGCGATCATGGCCTCGAACGAGCCGAGCACGAAGCGCATCCCGAGGAGAGACGGAAAGTTGGTGCACGCCGACATGATGCACAGCGACGCGCCCCAGAGAAGGATCGCAGTGCCGATCACCTTGCCCGTTGGGAGCTTGACGAGCAAGAAGGCCGCCAGCGGCTGCATGACCAGCTGCGCGAGATAGAGGATCGAGCCGAGCCAAGAGTATTGCTTGCCGACGAGCTTGGCGTCTGCGGAGAGGCCGAAGATGGAGACATAGCTGAAAAGAGATGTGTGAGCTCCGGACAGCGCGAGTCGTTGCAACATGTGCAGAGACTAGGGCTAGTGCAAGTGGACACACCTCAGGGAGCTCTTGTCGAGTTGCTGGAAGAAATAGGCCCCCAACAGCAAAGGCAGGATGCGAAAGTCAATCCGGCGGAGGACCGCGCGTTCCTCCTCGTACGTGAACGAGTTGTCCGCATCACCATGGGCCTCAAGAAACGCGGTGGCCTTGTCGCGCCGTTCATTTCTCGGGGCCGTGTTGGGGTTGGGCGCGGGGGTGATGTCGTCCCCTCCCGGGGAAGCAGGTGTTTCTCTGACGGAACCCATCTTGACAGCACTACTCAAGAAGGCAAATCATGTAGCATGAGCAATCCGGATCCGGCTCCACGGGCGTGGATCTTATCAGATATTAAGGTTCGGCGATGGCACTGGAGAACCACGACATGCGAGCAAACAGGGAACCCGGAACCCGGCACAGTGACACTGCCAACACTGCCTCTTGCGAGTCCGTGCAACGGAACTCGGCCAACCGGTTAACGGCATCGTACGTTCTGCGTCAGGCTTGCAGTGGTTTGCTGGCTTGCTGGCTAGGGTCTAGTCCCGGTTCGAAGGCTTTCGACGTCAAACTTCCACTCAGATGCTGTCCCGTATAGTGTTGGTCGCCTGGCGGACAAACGCTAATAGTGGTGGTTGTTGATCCCTGTTTCTTGTCGGCGAAACGATTGGAGGGTAAATTCCGGCTGAATGCGCAAAGGAATAATGGAGGAATCGCCAGCTCTAACTGGGCCCGGATGTGATCGACTACTTTACGGTTCGGGAGTTGGAGAACTTGGGGTCGTGGTCACCCGGATAAGCTCCCGAAAGTCGAGTGCCGGTCTCCATCCCCGCAATGTAACAGCTTCCCCGCTTAGGGCGCGGGAATGCCAAGTGCCACATGTTCAGGCTAAGTTTCGGTTGATGGAACATCTGCGGCCGACTCGCATGCCAGTGGGGGGCACAAGCCGTACCGTGTCGCGATGTCGGGCTCAACGGCGTCATCTCGTCCCAGGAGCACGATCCACAAGTTGCTTGAGATCCTTCAAGAAGTCGCTGAAGAGCGGCCGAGTTTGACCTCAGCTGACGCTCAACTCTTGGCCACATCCAAGCCGACCGTCCTGAAGCCCTTGGTTGCTGTGCTTGTTGCTTGACATCGACGGCGACCTTCCCATCATGGCTACCAAGAAGCGCTACGCCCTGGTGGGCGCTGGCGGGCGGTCCTGCTTCTTTTACACAGCCATTGCGACCGACTACAGCGCCACATCCTGCATCGTGGCTCTCTGCGACACCAATCAAACCCGCATGGACTATGCCAACAGTCGGCTGACGGCCCTCGGCCACGACGCCGTCCCCACGTTCCTCGCCTCCGACTTTGACAAGATGATCGCGACCACCAAGCCCGATGAGGTTATCGTCACGACCATCGACCGTACCCACAACACGTACATCGTCCGCGCCCTCGAGCTCGGTTGCAATGTAGTGACTGAGAAGCCCATGACCATCGACGCGCCGCGCTGCCTCGACATCTTCTCGGCGGTGGACCGCACCAAGCGCTCGGTGCGCGTGACCTTCAACTACCGGTATGCGCCGCACAATACCAAGGTGTTTGAGCTCCTGAGGTCGGGGGCCATCGGCAAAGTGACGTCGGTGCACTTCGAGTGGATGCTGAATACGTCGCACGGGGCCGACTACTTTCGGCGGTGGCACCGCGATAAGCGCAATAGCGGCGGGCTGCTGGTGCACAAGTCGACGCACCACTTCGACTTGGTCAATTTCTGGCTGCAGACTCGCCCGCTGTCCGTGTACGCGCAGGGCGACCTCAAGTTTTACGGCAAAGAGAACGCCGAGAAGCGCGGCGTGACGGGTTTCTATAACCGCGCGCACGGGAGTGAGGTCGCGAAGGCTGACCCCTTCGCGCTGCACCTCGAGACCATCCCCACGCTGAAGGCGCTGTACCTGGATGCCGAGCACGAGGACGGGTATTACCGCGACCAGAGCGTGTTCGGCGACGGGATCAACATCGAGGACACGATGAATCTGCTGGTGAGGTATCGGAACGGGGCGGTCATGACGTACTCGCTGACGGCGTACGCGCCGTGGGAAGGATTCCGGGTCAACTTCAACGGAACGGGCGGCAGGCTGGAGGTGGAAGTTGTCGAAAACAGCTACGTCAACTCGGGGGGCGACCAGTCGTTGGAGGGATCGATCGAGCGGAGGTCAATCCTGTTGCGACCGTTGTTTGAGCCACCGAGAGAGGTCGAGATCGAGACGAGCAAGGGCGCGCATGGGGGTGGCGATAGCGTGCTGCTTCAGGATCTGTTCGGGGAGCCCGTGTCGGACGAGTACATGCGCGCGGCGAGCCACATTGACGGCGCAGCGTCGATATTGACTGGCATTGCCGCCAACAAGTCGATTGCCACAGGCCAGGTCGTATACGTCGACGACATTTTGAAGGTTCCAGAATAGCTCGAAGCGAGCCTCGGGTGGTACGTAGAGTTACAGTCAGTCTGAGATCACCGAAATTAACGGCTGGTTCTATTGCATGGAGATTGTAATGTTGAGTTGGGGTGTCAGTTACCTTCATGTTCTAGGCTGTCTTTTCGAGCCTGGCGCTTAGCGGATTGTGTTTTTGAACGGCGCAAAGAAGTCGAGAGAAGTCGAGGTCACGCTGTGAATCTCTTTTCGCAGGCATCCTTACCTGGGATCCAAACAGGCGACAGTATCGAGGGCTGCTGCTGAACTCTGCCCTGAAGTCAGGATCACTCAAACGGCGGATTCATGCGACAGAGGCTGGGGGCAGGGGCCCTGGCCACCTCGGGAACCGTCTGGCTGGGCATCCCACAACTGAGACAATGTTATCGTTGCTGCCGTGCTGAGCCCAAAGGGATGAACTTGCAGAGAAGTTGAGCGGAGACGAGGCGGAGGCGATGGCGCGTTAAAGAGATCCCCAACTGTCAAAGTCAAGATTTTAGCGCGATGCGGGGATTGTACAAATCGGGAGTGAGATCTCTCAAGTCCTGGCAGATTGCGGGGAACCGGCTGCGGGACCCGCCCCAGTGAGAGGCGGCTGCCTGCCTCCGCCTGCCACCGCCTGCCACCGCCTGCCACCATCAGCCACTTCCATAGCGACAGCGCCTCGAGAGCGCCAAGCGTCGAAGCTGTCCCAAAACGGAAGGAAGCACTCGGGATCCATGGGTCCTCCAACGGCGGTGCAGACGGCATCGTCAGGCAAATGCCGTGTTCGGCAGCGCTTCCCTGCGAACCCACAGTCACCCACCCAACGGCCAGAAGCGCGCCTATCGCGTGTCCCGACGGCGTCACCTTCGGCTACCCGTGTAGCATTCCCCTTCCCGATCTTCATCCCGCCGCGTCTCGGCGATGCGTGTGATTGGCCGGATCTGCCGCGAAGCTCTAGACCCAGGTCGACAGGGAGACGGACCAGGCGATCGTTGTATAGAAATGAGTGAAGTTGGTAGTATTTGCAGCATGTCATGTAACGTCTCGGCGGGTGTCGAGCTCCAGTCTTGCTGCCCGGCGGCCCGGAGACGTGATGGGGACATCTAAGTCGACAAGGCGGGCGTCGATCTCGTCGTTGTGTTAAAGGAGAGATGGTTCCTCATCTCATAACTAAGACGGCATCCCAAGTCCCAACTTACAGGTTGACAACTAGATGAAGGGGATTGTTTGACTGCTTCTGGTTTGTCGTTGCAGCCACAGAGTGGCTGGCTTGCACAGCGACCTTCGTTTACCTTCCTCGGTTGCCTGGCAAAACCCGGCTCAGAAACTCACGAGAAAGAATCCCAGCGTGATTTTGCCTTGCCAGGTTTGCTGCCAGTTTCGCCGGCCTCTGGCAGCTGCTGCAACTCTCACGATTCTCGCAACCCATCCGCTCCCACAAAACAATTTCCTTCCTCCGACTGAAACCCGGTCCCTTCTTCTCCCACAACCATCACCACCGATCTTCTGCTCGTTCTCGGTTGTCACTTGCAACTTCGCAAAATTATCACAAGAACACACAGAACTCGACTCACAACCACGGCAAGATGAAGCTGCCTACCATATACAATGTCCACCTGGTGGCCATAATCGCGACCCTCGGCGGCGCCTTGTGAGTCGGGCCGGGTCGCTTCGACCGACCGGAAAATCACCTCATCAATACCGATCGTCACTGACTTGTGCTATTTTCTCTGCAGATTTGGCTTCGACATCTCTTCCATGTCGGCCATTGTGGTGACCGACCAGTACATCGAATACTTCAACAACCCGTCCGGCGTCATTCAAGGTGCCATCGGCTCGGCTCTGGCTGCCGGTTCCGTCGTCGGCTCCGCCATGGCTGGTCCGCTGTCTGACAAGATTGGCCGTCGCGATTCCATCCTGGTTGCTTGCCTCTTCTGGCTCATCGGAACCTCCGTCCAAGTTGCCTGCCAGAATTACGGTCAGCTCATCGCTGGTCGCGTGCTCAACGGCTTCACCGTCGGCATCACTTCATCTCAGGTTCCCGTCTACCTCGCTGAGATTGCCAAGGCCGAAAAGCGCGGCTCCATTGTCATCATCCAACAGCTGGCCATCGAGTTCGGCATTCTGATCATGTACTTCATCGGCTACGGCTGCGCCTCCATCGAGGGACCGGCTTCCTTCCGCACCGCCTGGGGTACGCAGTTCATTCCCTGCCTGTTTCTCATCATTGGGCTCCCCTTCCTGCCGCGGTCCCCGAGATGGCTGGCCAAGGTTGGTCGGAACAAAGAGGCCATCGAGACGCTCGCCAACATCCAAGCCAACGGTGACGTTGAGGATCCGCTGGTCATTGCCGAGTGGGAGGAAATTCTCACCGTTATGCGCGCTGAGAACGAGGCCGGCCACGGTTGGGGCAAGTTCTTCAAGAATGGCATGTGGAAGCGGACCCTCGCTGGTATGTCTGTCCAGGCCTGGCAGGTAAGTTACTCCCACTGCGAATACCAACACCTGAGCATGTCCACTGACTTGTGTACGTAGCAACTTGCTGGCGCCAACGTCATCGTCTACTACCTGACCTACATTGCCAGCATGGCCGGTTTGACTGGCAACGTCGCCATGGTTACCTCGGGCGTCCAGTACGCCGTCTTCATCGTCTTCACTGGCGTGATGTGGTATGTCCGGCCGGTCCCTGTTCCCGCGCGACAAGCATCACCGTAACTGACAATCCTCAGGCTCTTCATTGACAAGACCGGCCGCCGCACCCTTCTCGTCTGGGGCGCTCTTGGCATGGGTTTCTGCCACTTCGTCGTCGGCGGCGTCATGGGTGCTCACAGCACCTACGTGCCCGGTGGCGTCGGCAATCCACCCAACGCCAACATCGTCATCGCGGTCGACCACGGCGCGCCCGCCAACACGGTCATTGCCTTTTCCTATCTGCTCATTATTGTCTACGCCCTGACACTGGCCCCCGTTTGCTGGATCTACGCCGCCGAGGTCTGGTCGCTGGGCACCCGCGCCACGGGCATGTCGCTCGCCGCCCTGAGCAACTGGGTGTTTAACTTCGCCCTTGGCATGTTCACCCCTCCCGCATTTGTCAACATCAGCTGGAAGTTGTTCATCATCTTCGGCGTTCTGTGCATCGCCGCGGCTGGCTGGTTCTACCTCCTCTGCCCGGAGACGTGCGGCAAGACGCTTGAGGAGGTCGAGCTCATGTTCGCGCCCGACGGCCCGCACCCGTGGAACACCAAGAAGGGCGACTCCAGGCTGACGGCCGAGATCGAGGCCGTTGCGGCTCGGAAGAAGAAGGGCGAGGCGGGCGAAGCGGTCGAGATCGAGATGAAGCCTGCGGGCGAGGTTGAGAACGTTTAGGGTGGGATGGATCTGGGAGTGAAGCCAAGGTTTGCTTTTCAGTGAGGATTGGCGGGTAACCAGAAATCGATTGTATGCCATGGGGGGCGGAAGGCATACAGACCAGAGAGAATGAATTCCTTCACAAACTTGCGGTACCAAGAACAAAGTGACTTGTGCCGCGCCCCTCAATCCTTTCTCCAGCCCGTGGCAAAGACGGTAACGAATGTTGCCTCTTTGCTCACCTGTTGATCCAGTAAGTCAAACAGCCCTCGTCATTGCTTTCGTGCCTGATTCATCAACCTCCGAGGCAGAGGCTCGTATTCAGAAGGAGTGGGCACAACGTCACAGCCAAGACCGACTGCCATTATCCAGAGACCAGTTGTGCTGTCACGAGTAATATAGCCAGGAGCCAAAACGAGACGCGGTAACCAGGCACAGCACTGTGCCTGGTAATACCCGAAAATGAGCTGCATTCCATTTCGGGACTGCGATTTTACTCCTCGAGGACGCTTGCTCCGGAAACGAGTGATAAAAGCCCGGCTTTTCTTCTGGCAACTCATCCAGGATCCTGCTATCATCAACATCGCAATTTCAACCCCCTTCGACGGTCAACCTCATCACCGAGGTTCCACAAGGCCAACATCAACACACACGCACAACAGCTAAAAGATGCACTTCCCCCTCCTCGCGACAACCCTGCTCCTCCCCCTCGCCACCGCGGCCCTCACCAAACGCTGCTCTCCTGCCTACGACCCCGACTTGGCGCTGGGCTACATGCCTCCCGCCCCCTGCTGGCAGACCTTCGACCCGGCCTGCCAACCGTACCTCGCGGCGGGCACCGAGATGACGCTGGACGCGAAGCATCGCGCAGCGGTAGTGTACGGCGTGTCGGCGTCGTGCGCGTCCGAGATCGCCGAGGAGCTGGCGCGCGAGCATGACGGGCGGAAGAATTACGGGTGGGTGCAGAAGCATGGGTGGTTGACGGTTGTGGAGCCGCACGGGAGTGCCGGGCAGAGGTTTTTGGTGATTAGTGAGATGCGGGATGAAGTTGTGGAGAGATATGCCAAGTTGACGTATAAGTGAGCCAGGGAAAGGCGCTGGGGGTGGTGCTTGGGGGCTTAATGAAACGGGCCGGATGGAGGGAGGTCGGGCAGCACATCATCAGTCAAATACCATTACTCTCCAAGTCCCACGCCCGTCTATGTCAAAACCTTTAGTCCGTGACCCCTTTATTCCTCCCCTTGATGCCACCCCCGCTATGCCAGACCCGTGATTATGCCAGACCCTTTTTGATGCCGCTCCTCTACGCCTTCTTCCACCTCAACAGCGTAAAGGAGTGCTTCCCAAAGGTAAACTTGCCCTTCCCATCCCACGCGCTCTCTGCAATCCCCACCTGCTGATCCGCAGCGGTATTCGTGACCTGGATGTTTTCTCCCGACACGGTAAACACATCGACCTTGTCCGCCTTCAGCCCGTCCAAAGCGACCTCGAAGGCTTGGTCCTCGCTTACGTTGGCGACGGCTAGGTTGATAAAGCCATCCTCGCCGAGAGTGGCGCTGCAGTCTAGGAAGGGCGTCTCGATGGTCGCCCGGATCCACGCCGGGTTCGTGCGGCCGGTGTACTCGGGAGACCGCACGTTGAGAGCGATGGTGTGACCACGCATGTACTTGCTGAACAGCAGCAGTGGCCACCAGATGGTCTGCTTGACCAGGCCGTCCTTGTTCGTCATGAGTGGCGAGATGACGTTGACGGACTGGGCGATGTTGGCCATGCCCATGTCCTTGGCCTGGCGGATAAAGCCGTTGAGGAAGACGGCCACGGCCAAGGCGTCAGAGAGCGTGTACTGCTCCTCGGCGCCCTGCTCGCCGGGGGCGCGCACGGGGTCCCACACGTTCCACTCGTCAAAGCAGATCTTTTGCTTGGGCACCGTCGCCGGCACGTTGTTCTCGATACGGGCGAGGTCGATAAGGGCGCTAGCCATTTGGATGGCCCGCTCAGCGCTGCGTGGCGCTGTGGCATTGGCGAGGTGCTCCTTGTCGGCTGTGTAGATGTGAATGCTGTGCATGTCGATGAGGGGCTTGGTGTACTTCTCGTCACCGAGGACGAAGAAGTCCCACTTGACGCACTCCTTGAGCACGTAGTAGTCCCATGACGAGTAGCCCGTCTCGCCGCACAGAATCAGCTTGATGCTCGGGTCGAGCAGCTTGAGTGCCTTGGCCCATTGGTAGGCCTTCTTGGCGTAATCCTCCTTGGTCATCTGTTCGACTTGCCAAGGGCCCCAGCACTCGTTCCCGAGAGCCCAGTATTTGACCTTGCAGGTTTCTGCGCGTCAGCATGTATGCGTCGACGGACGGAATGAAGTGGGGTGGCAGTGAAGAGCGAGTGCATACATTGTATGGCTTCTCACGGCCATTCTTTCGCCGAAGGTTGGCGTAGTATGTGTCGCGGTCCGAGTTGCAGTACTCGAGCCATCCGAGGGCTGCATGGCTGGAGTCAGATTCTACCCTCTTGCATCCCACCAAGCCCCAAAAGAAACCGAGGGGACTTGCTGACCTTCATCCAAGGTGCCAGTGCCAAAGTTCAAGCAGAGGTACGGCTCGGTACCAACAATCTCGCACCACTTCATGAACTCGTCTGTGCCAAACGAGTTTGGCTCGGTGCCGATCCACGCCAACTCCGGCCTTCTCTGTTGTCAACACAGGGTTCTGGGACCGGCATGGGGGCAAGACTGAATCACCTGCTTGGCCTGCTCTCCTTGGGGCCAACGCCGTCGAGCCAGTGATACGTGGCAACGAAGTTTCCGCCGGGATACCGAACCACGGGCGCATTCAGATCCTTGAAGGCCTCGATGACGTCTTTGCGGAAGCCATTTTCGTCTGACAGCGGGCTCCCCGGCTCGTAGATGCCACCGTAGATGCACCGGCCCATGTGTCTGAGGCTCCGTGGTCAGCGTCATGTCGAGAAAGTAGCCCTCAGCGAAGGTTCTTACTCTGTGAATCCGCCATAGATGTTGTTGTCGATTTCGGCGATCTTGTGGCTGGGATGGATGGTGATGGACGGGCTCTCGCCCTCCTCGATCCTTGTGAAAGTGGCCATTTTGAAGACTAGAAGAGAAATGGAGCTGCACAGCAAACGAGTCTTCACGCTCTCGGGGACACCGCAGAAAAAGTAAATTTATTCCAGAATCAAGGACAAACAAGGTCACGAGGAGGAGCGTTCGAGGCGCTCGTGTCGGGCAAGCGGCTCAGTACGACCGGGAGGTGCCGAGACGCGCCCCTCTCGCCGTTAGCCGACGGCCTCTGATTCGTGCGCATAGATTCTGTTCCTTCAGGGGGGCCGTCTGCCCAGCCCCTAGCCGCATCGGGACCAAGTGCCGGACGGTACCCAGCTGGGGCCCAGAAAATACCCACCAGTCGCCTTGCCACAGCAACTCCGAACCGGCGGAACACACACGCGGCGATAGGCGCAACAGGCCTGGGCCGGGATGCTGAACGTCAAAAAGCGGAGTTGTGCGGAGTTGTGGGGATATCGTGGGGTAGCATGCCGTTCGATAGGTGCGCCTCCAGGTTTTCTCGACGCGTCAGGGGCCTGGGAACGCCAGCTGACTGGCTTCGGATGCGCCGTTGCAAGCTCGCACGAGAAATCCGGGGACTCGGTTGCCATGTGTTGATCGTCCGGGGACGCAGGGGATCTGTTGCATCGAGTATAAAGCGCGGGAGATCTGCTCTGTGGAGTGGGCTGAGACTCTGCATCATCCGCCTCAGGAGTCCGGGCTCCATTCACCCCTTTTCCATCGACGACGACGCCTGCGACACCCTCCACCATGGCGCTCTCCCCGAAGTGGTACCAGTTTCTGGTCGGCGTGTTCGCCTCGCTCGGCTCTCTGCTCTACGGCTACGACCTGGGTGTCATTGCTCAGGTCATCGCCTCGCAATCCTTCAACCTGGGGTTCAAGCCCACCGACAATGAAACGTGAGTGCCGCTCCCTTGTATCACCATGCCATGGTCTCGGATTGTCCATTCCAACTGACAAACTCTCGACTGTAGAGCCGCGGTGGTTTCGGTGTTCACGGGCGGTGCCTTTTTCGGAGCCGGCGCTGCCGGTCCCATGGGTGACAGGCTGGGACGTCGGTGGACCATCATGGCGGGCGCCCTCGTCTTCTGCCTCGGAGGCGCTTTGCAAACGGGAGCTCGTGCGCTGTCGTACCTGTACGCTGGCCGTGCCATTGCTGGCCTCGGTGTCGGCATCCTGTGCATGATCGTGCCTCTCTACCAGGCTGAGCTTGCCCATCCCAGCATCCGCGGCCGTGTCACAGCTCTGCAGCAGTTCATGCTTGGCGTCGGCGCCCTGGCTGCGGCGTGGATTTCTTACGGTATGCTCATCCCGGCTCTACATGACTTTACGATCGTCTTGCCCGTATAGGCCTTGACTGACTCTCCCTCCTCTCCCAGGCACCTACGTCGGTTTCGATCCCACCAACGACGGCCAGTGGCGGACCCCGCTCGGCATCCAGATCATCCCCGCTGTGTTGCTGGCCGCCCTCATTCTCCTTTTCCCCGAGTCTCCGCGCTGGCTCATCGACCACGGCAAGCCCGACCTGGGTCTCCAGACGCTCGCACGCCTCCACGCTCATGGCGACACCAGCGACGCTTGGGTTCAGGCCGAGTTCCAGGCGATCCAAGATGCCGTCGTCTTTGAGCACGAGAACGAGGCCAAGTCGTACACCGAGCTGTTCAAGGACAGGTCTTGCTTCCGCCGCCTCTTTCTCGCCTGTGCCCTCCAGGCCTCGGTCCAGATGACTGGCGTCTCGGCCATCCAGTACTACTCGGTCACCATCTACGGGCTCATGGGCATTGAGGGCGATGAGACCCTGAAGTACCAGGCCATCTCGTCCGTCATCGCCCTGGTTGCCCAGGCCAGCTGCATCCTGTTCATCGACCGCTTCGGCCGCCGCTGGCCGCTCATCTTTGGCAATCTCGCCAACTGCGTGACCTTCATCATCGCTACCATCCTTCTGGCCCTGTTCCCACCCGGCGCGAACGACAACAAGGCGGCCGCTTGGGGCTTCATCATCGTGACATGGCTCTACAACTTCAGCTTCTCCGCCACCTGTGGTCCTCTGAGCTGGGTGATCCCCGCGGAAATCTTTGACTTGAAGACGCGAGCCAAAGGCGTGTCCATTGCTACCATGACCTCGTTTGCCTTCAACACCATGATCGGGCAGGTTACGGGCCCCGCCATGAAGACTGCAGGCTACCGCTATTACATTCTTTTCATCATCTGCAACTTCACCAACGCCCTCTTCTTCTGGGCCTTCTTGCCCGAAACCGCCAAGCGGCCCCTCGAGGAGATGAACCGCCTCTTCACCGACGCGCCTTTGTTTGTGCCGACCATGGACCGCAGCGACTGGGCCAGCAACGACCTAGAGCGTCGTGTGGAAGAGGTCAAGGCTAAGCAGGAGTCTGTTGCGCATACCGAGGTGGGCGCGGGTGCCGTTGGCGGCCACTAAGAGGCTCTCCCTTTGCGGCAGAAATAGAAGACAAAGATGGGAATACTCCCGGACGAGTTGATGTAATTAGCGAGCATGAGTTACTGCAGTTCAGGAAAGGAGACGAGGTTTGATAGGCCAGTATCGACGCCGTTATTAAGGTCTCAAAATGTGATTGCTCCCGTTCCCGCCTCCTTTACAGCATCAATGCCACGGCCCCGACCACTCCACCCAACACAACGGCCATCCCAATGGTCCACCCACCACCCCCGGCACCCGCCATGCCCCTGCCCCTAGCGCCCACATTCCGACTTGGACTAGCCGTGCCCGTGGGGCTGCTAGCCCCAGCCCCAGCGCCAGCAGTCGTGGCCGTGGCGCCGGCCCCGTTGTTGTTCCCACCCTCGCCCCCACCAACCCCCGCGCCGATCCGCGACGGGCAGCCGTAGAGGGACGTGTAGTCGTGTCGGTCGCTGCTGAGGACCGACTCGACGACCGTGTTGTACGGGCAGTAAGCCGTGAGGCAGCTGGAAAGGAAAGAGTCAATTAGTCAAGAGCCGTTCACCACTCCACAGTCAAGGTGTCATTAGGGAATCTACCTCGACATGGCAATGATGCTCGAGCAGATGCAGGAAGTGCGGGACGAGGCATCAGTTTGGCCATTGGGGCATCGGTAGACCATGTCCCAGGCGGTGGAGCGGCAGTCTTCGTACTCTCTATGTAATTGTTGGAGGTCAGTAGGGAGTTATGTGTTGCAGATGCTTTTGACGTGGAGACAGAACATACGACTCGAGGGGGTTGGGAGCGGTCTCTGGGCAGTAGGTTTCTAGAGGAAACCGAGACATGTGAGAGCTCCATGAAGCAAAGTTGAGCCCAGTATCGGTAGGGCCGGGTTGGGTGACGGCCTGTCCCACGAGGGTAAGGGCGAGGAAGGTGAGGGAAGTGAGATGCATCGTGGATTCAGGTTCGAGGTGCTAAGGAGGGAAAGTCGGGGTTGACCAAAAACTCGCCAAAGGAGCACGATAGGGGCCAACTCCTGATCAATTATAAAGGTCCAAGTGATGGTGGTCTCTATTTCTCTCATTTCTTCCGACACCCAACAGCCGTCTTTCGGGCCAAGAAAGCTCAGCCCGTCGACCCAGTCCAATCACTTACACCACCGGGGCTCTCACTTGTGAGGGTTGGCTGGTGCTGGACGCCATCTCCCTTGGACTTGGCGTGGCGCTGCCTCATCAGTGGCTGGGAACGGTTGTTTCTGGCCTCCTTGTGGAAATGGCCAGCCTCAAGCTTGACGAAAGTGATCCTTTGTGCTACGTTGAGAACCGGGCTGGACATTTATCTGCTGAATACATAAGGTACTTGGTCCTTCGCCTGAGTTGCACTGCCGCGGTTTTGGCTCGACCCCTGAAACCATGGGAGGCTGCAAGATCTTTATTCCTACCTCCCTTTACGATTTCGGCTGTGACGAAGGGATCTACCGTCAAGCGTGGTAAATAGAACATATTAGTCCGTACATGTCAAGCCGGGCTCCAATAATGAGCTCGGGCACACATCTCTGGTCTTTTGAGAAGTAAATGACAGCGGCCACCCCGTAGCTGCTGTTGTTGCCTTATTTATCGTAGTACATGGTGCTGTCTATCTCGTAGTTGATGTTGTCACCTTTTCATCGTCGATGTCGTTGTCTACCTACGGTGGTTTCCAGCAGTATTGCTCCCGCCGTCGTTGTCTCCCGGAACAGCCTGCAAACTGTAGTCGACAACCTCCTGAATTCAACAGCTTCCAATGTTATTTCTCTACTCCTCCTTACCACCAGCATTTCACAAGCACCGAACATCAAATCTAGTGGCCAGACGACTACGGGACATTCATCTAGACAAGGAATCTGGAACGGCTAGTAGCGGGTCGGGAGAGCTGGCGTCTACACCCACCCCTTGAGACATGGACTGGCTTTCGGAACAAGATGGGGTGGTCTCTCGGAACTTCTGGAGCGGTCCTTGTTTTCTTCGGGCCTGTCTGAGATGGGAATATTGCGGGGATTATTTTACCGTCATACGGTACTCCGTGTGGTAGCCACTTGAGTCGCCCCCAACTGGATGGCAGTGAATGAACACGGTGGATTGTTTGCAGTCTGTGCTTCCGAGCGAACGCCACAGGTCCCCATCACCTCGACTGAGAGCTCTTCCCGGAGTTGTCAGCTCCCGACTTGCTCTCGACGAGTGCGTGACGTGCATGGTGGCAGTGCTCTCGGAACGGATCCAAGCCGAGCCACGTGGAGCTCACAAGCCAACCAAAACCGTCCAGCTGCTAACCCCAATGACGACCGACATCGTCCCACAGAACTTTTCAGTCTGATTAAGGCTTCTAGATCCACCAGAGCGCAAGATCCCCCAGCTCGTCATCTCGTCTCAGATCAGCCAGCGGCTTGGCGCCGGGCTACTGCATGGCATTTCGGTTGAACGCGCGCCGCGCCACCGAATCCATCCAGCCCAGCCTACCCAGGGGGTGTTCAGTGGGAATGCGTGTGCAGAGCTACCCCGTACGAGTAAGCTCTCTTTTCATCTGGTGGTGCACGACACATGCGTGCGGGATTTCAAGAGCTTCTCATTGGCAGCCTGTTTGGCGGTCGCCTCTCGCCCCTCACTGGGGAAACGCGGGGGTGAGACAAAGATGAAACGAAGCTCGGGCGGCCTGGCAGATACGGCCAACAAAGGAGGCACAGGCGAGTTCTTTGTCGAGACAATGGTCTTTGACACGTGCGTTTATAATGCCATTCTGCCCCTTGTTTTTGGTTTCCTCGTGGCTTTTTTGGTTTCCATCGTCCTTGTGTAACTCTTTAGAAGTTCCCGTCCTTGATATTTCGCTGTTGATTTTGTACCAGCGTCTCGTTACCCCTCACCTTCTTATTCTCAGTTCGCTTTCCACTCTCAAAGATACCTGAATTAATTCGGTTTGCCCCCTTGCACGCCATCATGGATAGCAAAACCCTCTCCTCGCGTTTGCGCGAGTTAGTCAAGGTACGGGCGTCCTCCTCTCACCCAACCGCCTCTCTCCCACGACTGGCCACTGACCCTTCTTAGTTCCTGGCCTCGGTCAAAGGCGACCTCGCCAACGTGACCGGCCCGCCTTCCCTTCTCGCACCTTCGTCGGTTGTCGAAGTGGGCCAATGCTGGGCCCAGCGCCCATCCATCTTCACGGCCCCGGCCCTTGAGCCCTGCTCGCAAAAGCGCGCCCTCCTCGTCCTGCGGTGGTTCCTCGCCTCCCTGCGCAGCCAGCTGTACATCGGCGTTGACCACCCCGCAAACAACAGCTGCAACTCCCCGGCCACCAAGCCCGCCTCCTCAGCCCCCTCAACCTCGATCCGCAAACCCCTCAACGCCTTCCTCGGCGAACTCTTTCTCGCCACTTTCCCCTCGCCCTGCCCCGAAACCAACAACACAACGCACCTCGTCGCCGAGCAGGTCTCCCACCACCCGCCCATAACCGCCATGCACGTCTCCTCCCCAGAACACGGCATCCGCGCCGACGGCTACGCCCGCGTCGAAATGACCTTCAACGGCAGCGTCAACATCCGGCAGCTCGGGCACGCGACGCTGCACATCGACCGCTTCGACGAGGACTACCTGGTCCCGCTACCCGACGTCAAGGTCAGGGGGTTCCTGTCTGGATGCATGTATCCTGAGCTGGGCGGGGTGTACACCATCGTGGGGAGCTCGGGTTGGGTTAGCGAGGTCCGGTTTTGGGGAGAGGGGCTGGTCAGGGGGAAGAAGAACTCGTTTGAGGCGAGGGTGTATCATCAGGCGACTCCGAAGCAGGCAGTATATGAGGTGGCTGGGTGCTGGAACGAGGGGTGGACGGTGAAGGAATGCGGGACCGGGGAGGTGATTGAGGTGTATGAGGTGGATGCGCCCGAGAACGGGGCCGTGCCGATGGTTACGGAGCCGTTGGAGAGGCAGGATCCGTGGGAGTCGCGGCGGGCGTGGGGCGGCGTGCTGGAGGGGCTGCGAGTAGGGGACATGCGGACTGTGGTGGCGGAGAAGAGCAAGATTGAGGAAGCGCAGCGGCGGATGAGGGCGAGCGAGGCCAAGAGGGGGACCGCGTGGGAGCCGCTGCTGTTCCAGTCGCTGCTGGCCGAGGAGCACGACGTGTTCCACCGCCTGTCCAAGGGGCTGGCGTGGCCGCTGCAGCAGGACAAGACCAAGGGGGTGTGGAGGGTGGACGACGACCGCGTAAAGAAGCTGCAGCGGCCGTTCAGGGGCAGCCTCACGCCGTTTGGGTACTGATTTTCTGACAGGCGAGTGGGGGTGATCTGACAGCGCCCTGACGGCGCGGGGGATCCTCCCTGCGCCAAGGAGTTGGCTTTTGGGAGTCATTAGCATGGCGTTGGGCGAAACGGGGTCTTGATTTTTCGAGAACATGGTTTTATGCGGCCTCTTTTCAAGCATTCAGCAAGATTTGCAAGCAGATATTTAGACTACGTTCCCGCAATGATGAGTGGTTGACGTTGATGTGGTTCAGGGGTAACATGCAAACGCCGAGGGCACCCACTGTAATCCAAAGCAAAGCGCCGATCCCGATGTAACCGTCCCCTGTGGAGATGCGCGGACAGGGCCGCAGTGGGCCTCGGACCGGGAATCATCGGCTGAGACGGGTTCCGGCTCAGCATCACCGCCCTGGTTGTTGGATCAGCAAGGCACATCTCACCAACCGTAAGTTCTGCAGTCGACGACACTCCGAGACGACATTGCGAGCTCCAGAATCCCAGTTTATACAGGTCGATTTGGGTAGAGAGGAGCCGCAACACGCAATAATGAGGGGGCGCCAACTTGTCTCGGCGCTGTCGGAGTGCCTCCCTGGGCGAGCATCCAGCAGAACCTTGCCGACGCGCCGGTGGGCAATCCAGCGGCAACAAGTCCGGCGGTCAACAAGCGGACCACACCGTCCCGCTGGCAAATCCTCGAGCGGGAATGGCAGCAGCGGGACTTCCAACGGTGCCACCGCCGTGGGTGCCCTGGGGGTGGGCGCAGTCGGGTTCGTCGCCGGCATGATCTTCACAAGAAACGGGCGCAGCAGTGAGGCCGAGGTGCACACCGGCACCGCAAACTACGCCAATCACACTGGGATGCTGCACGCCGCCGAGGAGATTGCCCAGGCGCTGGGCCGGGACGCAGTGTGCTACGACGCCGACGTGCTCGAGCACCACGGCCACTCGGCCTGGTCCACGTCCAACTCGCTCGGCCGCGCCGCAGCCGTCGTCTACCCCAAGTCGACCGAGGATGTGGCCTGCATCGCTCGCATCTGCCATCAACGCAACGTGCCTATGGTGCCGTTCGGCGCCGGGTCCAGCGTTGAGGGCAACTTCTCGCAGCCTCACTCGGGAATTTGCATCGACTTCGTGTACATGGACAAGATCATCGCCTTCCATCCGGACGACATGGACGTCGTGGTGCAGCCGGGAGTGAACTGGGTCAACCTGAACCACCACGTCGCGGGCAGCGGACTGTTTGCGCCCATGGACCCCTCGCCGACGGCCACCGTCGGCGGCATGGTCTCGACCAACTGCTCCGGCACCAACGCCTTCCGCTACGGAACAATGAAGGACTGGGTCCTCAACCTCACCGTCGTCCTCGCGGACGGCACCATCATCAAGACCCGTCGCCGGCCACGCAAGACCTCGGCTGGCTACAATCTCACCTCCCTCTTTGTCGGTGCCGAAGGCACCCTCGGCATCGTGACCGAAGCAACCCTCAAGCTCGCCCCGATCCCCCAGGCCACCAGCGTGGCTGTCGTCCCCTTCCCGACCATCCACGCGGCCGCGTCCGCCGCCACAGCACTGATCCGCTCCGGCATCCAACTCGCCGCGCTCGAAATCATGGACGAGCAACAAATGACCATCCTCAACACACACGGCAGCGCAGCGGTGCGCAAACGCCACTGGGCCGAGCAGCCAACCCTCTTCCTCAAGTTCAGCGGCACCCCCTCCTCGGTCCAGTCCGACATGTCGCACACCTCGGCGCTCCTGCACACCCTCACGTCCGGCACGGCGCCCTTCACCCCCGCACGCACCGACCAGGAGGCAGCGGACCTCTGGGCGGCGCGCAAGGAGTCGCTCTTTACCATGACCAGCATGCTCCCCCCGGGGTTCGCCATGTGGTCTACTGACGTGGCGGTGCCCGTGTCGCGGCTGGCCGAGCTGATCGACTGGTCGAAACGGGAGTGCGGTGCGCTCGGCTTGTTCGCCAGCGTAGTGGGCCACGTCGGGGACGGTAATTTTCACGTCGCCATGATGTACGACCCGCGGGACGAGGCGCAGGTGCGGGCGGTCGGGTCTTGCGTTCGGGGAATGATGGATCGGGCGCTGGAGATGGAGGGGACGGTGTCCGGGGAGCATGGGATTGGGATTGGGAAGAAGGAGTGCTTGAGGGAGGAAGTCGGGGAGGGGACGGTTGCTGTCATGAGGCGCTTGAAGAAGGCGGTGGATCCAAAGGGGGTGATGAATCCTGGGAAGGTGTTTGACTTGTAGAGCTGAGGATGGTCAAAGGAGTGATATTGAAGTGATGTTAGATAAAGCGGCGGTGATAGGTATCCATGAAAACAGGTGACTCCTCCAGCAGACAGCAGACAGCGCAACTGGTCTCGGCCACCTCTCACTTCTCTTCTCCCAGAACCTCCTTCGCCATGGCCCGTCCCGCCGCCCTCCCAGAAAAGATGCATCCGCCCAAGAAGGTGCCTTCGAGCGCGCTGTACCCGTGTACGCCGCCGCCTCCAAACCCAGCCACCTCGCCGGCCGCATACAGCCCAGGGAAAGGCGTCCCATCGCTGCGCATGACGTTGCTGTCAAGATTCGTTTCGATGCCGCCAAGGGTTTTACGGGTAAGTAGGTTCATGCGCACCGCAATCAGCGGGCCATGCTTCGCGACGTCCAGCAGGCGATGCGGCTGGGCGATGCGGCTTCTCTTGTCCGGCCAGTAGGTGCGAGCGCTGTGGATCAACATGGCCTGGGCATCCTTGGAGTACGTATTGTCAAACTGGCCGTCGCGGGTCTCGACCACCTCCTTGACCTGGGCGTAATCGAGTTGTGGTGCGTCGGGAACCGTCGAGATGAGCTCATTCATGCCCTTGACCAGGTCCTCTAGGTTGTCACGGACGACGAAGTCGGCCCCGTACTTGACGAAGTTCTGGACAGGAATGGTGCCCTTGGAGCTGAAGACGCGCTGGGTCAAAACCTGCCAGACCGATTTGTTGGTCACGTCCGGGTTTTGTTCCGAGCCGGAGAGGGCGAACTCGCGAGCGACGATAGACTGGTCCGCAATGAACCACGTGTAGTCGTAGCCGGTGCCGCAGATATGCTTCAGAGTCGCGAGGGTGTCGCAGCCGGGGTACAGGAAGGGAGGGAGGCGCTTGCCAGTGGCGTCGAGCCAGAGTGATGAAGGGGCCGGCAGGACGCGGATGCCGTGACCAGGCCAGATGGGGTTCCAATTGGCGAGCCCCTCGGTGTAGTGCCACATTCTGTCGCGGTTGATGACGTTGGCGCCGGCGGTCTCGGAGATGTCGATCATGCGACCGTCGACGTGCGCAGGGACGCCGACAACAAAATTCTTGGGCACGGTTCCGCCGAGGCGGTCGACTGGCCAGTATGCCTTGACCTTTTCGACATTGCCACCGATTCCGCCTGAGGAAACCAGTACGGCAGAGCCGTAGATCTCGAACTCACCGATGACCGTCCTAGAAGACTTGACTCCTCTCGGTAAGTCGTCTTGCTCCAGAACGCGTCCCTTGACGCCAACGGCGCGGCCCGTCTTGTCGTCGATTATCACCTCGTCGACCATGTGACGGAACTTGAACTCGACAATGCCCTTCTTCTCGGCCGCCCTGACCGGCTCGGCAAAGACACGCACGACCTCGGGCCCTGTCCCCCACGTCATGTGGAATCGCGGGACCGAGTTGCCGTGGCCGTCGGCCCGGCCGTCGCCGCGTTCCGCCCAGCCAACGTTGGCGAGGAAGCCGATGCCCCGGGCCTTAACATAGCTCTCCATCTCGTCGGTCGCAAAGTTGACGAAGGCCTCGGCCCACTTGCGCGGCCAGTAGTCCTCCTTCTCGCGGTCGAAGCGGGCCGAGCCGAGCCAGTCGCGCATTGCCAGCTCGCGCGAATCCTTGATACCCATGCGGCGCTGCGCGGCCGAGTCGACGCAGAAGAGGCCGCCGAGCGACCAGAATGCCTGGCCACCCAGGCAAGCCTCATTTTCCTGGTCAAGAATTAGAGTCGGAACATTTTGTTGCGACAGCTCGAAGGCGGCGACGAGGCCCGCGAGGCCACCGCCGACGATGATGACGGGCTTCTTGGCCGATTCCGAAGCCATCGTGTGGCGCGTTTCAGGGGTCGAGCGAGCGGGAGCGGGAGCGGGAGCGGCGTCGAGGAAGAAACACTTCGTAGGGATGTTGGAGGCGTAGGTGAGGCGGCAAGGAACCCCAGAATCTCGGGTTCGTGGTCACTGGCGGATTCCAGTCAATGTAAGCAGGCGAAGCGAAGTGTTGGAGTCTGGAGGTCCTGTGCTGATGGATGGAGTACCACAGCGGTCCGCTTGAGGGAGGGGGAGAGGGACGGAGGTGTAGGACAGGTCAAACCTCCAAACTTGTGGCCATGGTCGAGGCGGCCCGAGGGTGGTATGAGCATTCGTATGCTGCCTTGGGTCACCTCACAGGCGGAGGGAGTTCCCAGCGTGTGTGCCTCGGTTCGGCATTGTGGTGCGATTTCCCCACGCTGAATGGTTGGAGACTCGCTGGAGTCGGCTTGTTTTGTGGGGGAGAGCGGGCTCGAACTGGTTGGAGGAAGCCCGAGAGCCCCACATTTCCCCCAGATTTGGGGACCAAACCCACTGACCACACCCCAGCTGTGGAGTGATGGGCACGGGCACCAAGAACCCCGCCTACCTATTGAAGAAGGTGCACTGGCCCTGCAGCGGGAACCTAGAGATAATTGGCACTTTCCCTTCAAGTCTCGACCTTGCCTGCGCTTATTCCTGCTTTTAATCGCCTTTCTCTAACAAAAGGCTCAATCTTTTAGCAATGAGTACCTATGGAAGATACCTAGCAAACATCATGAACTTCCTTCGTCTGGCCGAGGGAAGATGGCCGGGGTTCCACACCACCATCCGACGTCCCGGAGCTGACGGGAATCTGCAAGCCACAATTACGCTCGCCACTCTGGATGCACGCTCCTGAAGTACATAACCAGTTAGTTAGTTATTCTGGACAAGTCCGCCTCAAGTGCGTGGGATGCCGACCCTGTCCTGATTCGGCCGTGGCGCTTCTGCCGCGTGTGCGCGGAGGCGGAGGCGGGGGCGGTGCGTCGACGGCGGGACTCGCGATTTCAGCTGGCGCCTGCAGCCTCGCCTCTCTCCTTCGTTGTCCCTTCTTTCCCATCGACATCCTGCAATCCGGCATGGACCCCTTCAGCATCACAGCAACCGCTCTCTCCCTCGCCGCCAACATCCTGCGCGCCGTCATCGCCGTGAAGGACGCCGTTGATGAGTTTCAAGACGCCCCGGCCGTCGCCCGTGATATCGAACATGAGATCAAGGTTGTCCAGGCTGCCCTACGCCAGGTGGAGGCGGTGCTCCAGCGCGATTCCCACGCCATTTGGCGTCTCGAGCTCGATGAGGTGTTTGCCCTGTCGGTGGAAGGATGCCGGGATACGCTGCAAGGCATGGACGAAGAGCTGAACGGCTTATTCGGCCGCCAGGACTGGAAGGCCGCCCTCGCCGTGTGGTGGAGTGCTGGCGAGATCCGCCGCCTGCTGGCGCGACTGGAAAGAAAAAAGGGGAGCCTGGTGCTTCTGGTGCAAGCACTGAGTTTGTAAGTGGCCTGGGGTCCCGATTTCTACGTGTGGGAGATCTCTGCTGATCATTTTGCTCCGTGTCGTAGGCACTCTGTGCAAGAGATGCAGGAGCTCTTGCAGCAAAACGCGGCCACACTCAACTTGGCGCGGTTTGGACTTGATAACATGGTCCATTCCTACCCGGGGTACGTGGCAGGAGAACGCGGCTCCATGGTCTCGGCCATTGGCTCTGATGTCGGCGTTCTTGGGGACCGTGACTCCGTTGTCAGCGATACACGCTTCGTCTTTGACACCATCTGCTTCGACAGCAAGCCTTACCGCCATACAGTGGCAAGAGTCTCGGCCAAGAAGAAGGCGCAACGGCCGGAACAAAGAGTGGCACCGTCGCCGTCGGATCCAACCACCCTCTTGCCAATTAAGGAGGCTGAGGCCGAGATGGACAGCGAATCGCCAGGGAAACCCTCACCCACCGCTCCGTCAACCGGCGTCAGTAACGAGGAACATGAGGCCGTCATCATGAAATTACGAGAGGCCGAGGCCCTGATCCGGACCCTCCAGGAACGGCTACAGCAGCCCGCGGCGCTTGCGGAGGACCAGCCAGCAGATGTTCCAAATCAGCCGCCAAGTTCCGTGGAGCGCGAGGATGCAGCTGGGCCTTCGACGCCGGCCGCGGCCAACCTGGGGGTTAACGGCGCTGCTGAACCCGATGAAGAAGCCTCGGATTCCACCCACGATTCTTATTACACCGCCCGCCACGAGGAAGTTCCGGTTACAATCAAGGCACGGCGGACGAGCAGTCGGGCAGGTCAAACCCAGAAGAATCTCTTGTTAGAGGCTTACTTCAAGGACCTCGAGGGGACCACGGACGCAGATACAAAAGCGCCAGGCATGAGAGTTCGAATCCGGCCGCAGAGGGCGAGCCAGGCCAAGGACCAGCCTCTCGGGGTTACTAGCACCCAAGCCGTCAGGGACGACCGACGGACGAGAAAGCACAAGCTATCAAGAGGTGCTTCCAGCCAGCAACCTGTTCCCCACTCCGCCGCAGCCGACACGTTGTCTGAGACCGCCGTCTCTTCCATCCCGCCATGCTCATTCCTTGACGGGACTGACGCGGAGGAGCCCCAACCTCCCAATGGCATCTCGTCCATCCCAACAACGGCATTCCTTGATGGAACAGCTGGGCCAATTGCGAATTTCCCCCCATCTGGCAGGCGTAAATCTCGAGAATCGAAAGCGCCGAAAAGTCGAAAGGCATCGGTTTCACCAACAGCAGACGCGGCTGGAATCTCTAATCCCGCTGCACAGGCCGACCGCCCAAGACCTACAAAACATCAGTCTGGGGAGACAAGAGAGCCACAAACGCAAAGCTCGCGGCTCCTAACGTCGATATTTCTCGATGGAGCACGAGGCAGGGAACTTGGGGAAAGACGAAAACGTGCTCCGAGAGGTGACGCCTTGGATGGATCCAGGTCTTTGGGCGAGATGGGCCAGACCCGAAACTCTCCCGTGTACAGTTCGAGGTGGTCCGAACCTCGTGCAGGGAGAGGTATTATCGACCGACGACGGGGTGGGACTCAAAATGATACGGAACGCAAGACGACGCGTCTGCCAGTGAGGGTTGAGGAAATACGACGCGAGCCATCAGCAATGCCGAAACTGAAGGATGAAGTGGACCAGAGAGCACACGATGGGCAGCAAGGAACACAGAGGACTCCTTTGCGGGACGCCACGAACCTTGAGCCGAAGATCGATCAAGACGAAACTGCTGACACCGCAATCCCAACGGCAATTCCCCCTCCACCAGCATGGATGACCACAACGTATAAAATATCCTTGGCCAGATCACCATCAACGGTCCGTGACATTGTGGAGGTGAAGAAGACCTCTAGCCCCGAGTCCGATGATGAGATGGTGGAAACCCTTCAACCGAGCATCCCATCGCGGCCCAACCAGCCAGACAGCGATTTCGGTGCGAAGGCTGACCTATCGCCTCATAATGTTAAGGTGGGTGAAGAACCGAGAGCGAATCTTCGCCGCGACCGCTACCCACTCTCCAAGAGACGATACCCAAGCTTGGGTACTATGGGCACCGCCACCACTGAGGTTGGGCAGAAGGAGGGGAAGATGATCACAGGTCGTCGGCCATATGCAGGCGTGAATGCCAACCCCGGCTGGATCAACCCAGAGCGGGTCATCTCTGAGATCAGCAAGAACACAGAGGACACTCTCAGAGTTGTCTCATCACAATCCAAAATCAGGGCCGGAGCGGCCGACGACAGAACGAACAAGCGGTCGCCCGTTGACCGTGCGGATGACCGCGCGGGACCGCCCAAGCGGAGCGACATTGACAGCATGGAGGGTCTCGTAGGCATTCCTCAAACTACCACATCACGACCCGGGCTCGGGGCCAGAGTGGCCGACGATAAGGCCAACAAGCGGTCACTCTTTCGCCGTGCAATGGATCGCGTGGGGTCGCCCAAGACCAACGATCTTGATGGAATCGAGGATATGGTGGGTAAGCTACTTGCCGACCTCAACGAAATCAAGGTGCAGACGCAGCAGGTCGGGAATGGGGGTGCGGTTGAGGCTGCCTAGGCGGCCAGTTGAAGGATATGTCCACTGTCATGTTTTGTCTTTGTCGGATCGGGATACTTCCTCTGGCAGAAATTGAGAGGACTCAGCCAGCGACTTTCTTGGCCTCCTCGGGAAATTTCCAGGGATCTTATTAGGAATGTTGAGCAGACGTTGTTCAGTTCTCAATATCTCAGAAGCCAATGCCGGTTTCCACTGTCGGAAGCCTCGAACGTCGCTCCCTCGTCGCTCTTTGCACCGTGTTTACAAGCATGGAAGGAGTACGGTCGGGCCCGATGTGTTCCCAAATTCCTGACCCACTCGTTCTGTCCAGAATTACTCCCCATCCATGGTTCAGGTTGCTCGACAGGCGTTTGTTCGTGAGCCACCCACCCCTCACTTTCTTCATCCAGTCGGCGATTCTACTAGCCGCCGATGCTTCATTGTGGGAATTGGGGTTACGCAAGCCGAGCTGTGACCCTCTGCCGCCCCGACTGCATCAAAATGGGACTTTGGGCTTACCGGTTGTTTAGCATCCGAGGTTTGAGGCCAGTCAAGGGGTCAGGAAATTAAGGAAACACACTTATCTGGAGGACGTTTGCCGCTAGGTGCTGCATAGCGTTCGAATTCACATCCTGGGGCTGGTGGCGTTTACCACAGCGAACGCCAACGTCACAGAACTGTTCCTGCAAGTCTGGCTGGGGTCGAGCAAGACTTGGCAATGTTGCGTCGGACGCTTCTCGGGGCCATCAGACTAGGAATACCACCCTCCATTGTTGAGGTGGTCGCTGCAATCCTACGTGAGTGCAGTCCATTTGGAGTCCTCTCCTTTAAGCTTCACATGCAAGATGCTCCAGGCCAATTGAGAGGGGTAAGTTCGAGGTAATCAAGAATATGGTTAAACGTGCCACCTTGGAACTTGGGACGGTATTCGAGGTCTGACATGCCATTCTTCCCCGCAGACCGATTGGCTGAGAACCGGATCCGGGATTTGATGGCTTCTCGATGAAGCACGAACCGGCCAGCACCCGTCGAGGACACTGATAATCATGACAGGGTTCTGTTTTGCCGCCATCTTCCCAAATGGAATCATGCCATGGAAAGTCCTCGGACTGTTGAAGAGCTTCCAGTCAAGCCCGAGTCAATGGGCCCAGTGTGCCCAAGTTCCGCGACGATGACACCGGATCTTTGTCGGCTGGCTTACGGGTGCGTCCCCCCCGCCATTACCTCGATTCGCCGAGAACCATGCACAAACTGGCGTTGGCCGTCGTTGCTGGGAGACGTCTGGTGCCTCAATTATGCCCGCCGGACAATGAGGGGAACCATGAGGTAGAAGGTCACTGTGTAACAGAGGTGTAATGTTGCTGACCCCGGCTGCAGCATCCCGTGTCTTGCCGTCCTGCGCTCCCTGCAGTAGCACCGCACGATGTACCATGCATCCGCGGCATATGAAGCCACAAACGGCACGCACCTGGTTGTGGCTCACACAAGAGATCGCCGAGCGCGGCACGAAGGAAGTGGCGTCTGCATTGTTCCGCTGGTTCACAGCCATCCGAGAGCTGGTGGAACTATGGAGACGGGCGAGCAAGTACTATGGTACTTGTCGTCCTTTTTGTTCCTGGCCACGCGGGCTCTGCACTCGGGACGTCCGTTCGCGGCAGGTCAAAATGTATATAAGATATGAAACCGAATCCACGTCGGACAAGGGTGTCTGCACTGTTGCCGTGCCAAGCTTGGATAGTCTGGGCTTGGTGTCTTCCGTCGAGAAAGCGAGATCACCAAGGACGCAGTGTGGATCCCTCGGCTTGAACTATTTGACTTTATTTTCACTTCCCCGATCTATTCACTAGTACTTCCGCCAGCGCCTCCTCGTCGTGAGCTTCAACATGGCTGTCCGACACAACTTCCGCAGGTCGGTACTGACATCCCTACCACTGGAACACTCCACAGCGTGACTGACAACCTGTACTTCATCCTCAGCCATGCCCGCGAAGAAGGAGTCCCCGGGACTGTGAACCTCAAAGCCGAGGAAGGCGAGGAGACACATTATGGACAAGCCCTCTTTCCCGTGCCGTCGGCCGACCCCAACGACCCGCTGCAATGGCCGGCCTGGAAGAAGCACACGATTATGGTTATTTGTTGCGCTTTCTCGTTCTTGGGCATCTCGGCGCTCCTGGGCCCGGCGACGTACATTGGCTTGTGGTCCGCCGAGTTTGGAGTCGACCCCAACACCGCGGCTGGCCTTGTGAACTACCCAAACTTGGTATTCGGGTTTGGCAACTTCATCTTGATCCCGTTGTACCGCAAGATCGGCCGCCGACCCGTGATCCTGCTGTCTCTCCTGTTGTACGCTCTGGGCGTCATCGGGGCCTCCCAAGCCACAACCTACTCTGGCCTGATGGGCGCCCGCATGGTGCACTCGTTTGGATCTGGCGTCTGCGAAGCCCTGCCTGTGCAGTTGGTCAACGACATATTCTTCTTGCACGAGCGTGGCAAGAAGCTGGGTTGGTATACCATTGCGCTCTGCCTTGGCGCGACAGGCCCCATGTTCTCGGGCTTCATGCTCGCGGCTGGCTACTCTTGGCACCTCTTTTTCTACGTCGAGTTCGCCTTCGCCGGTCTTCTCCTCATTCTCGCGTTCCTCTTTGCCGAAGAATCCATGTTCTTGCGCAAGAGCATCCCCCCGCCCTCCGCTACCAACAGCGGCACGTCCCTCCCGGCGAACACCACCACCATCACCACCACCACTACCACCCCCAAGGCCGAAGGCTCGGTTTCGGAGCACGAAGCGGCCGCCACGCCCTCGTCCACCCCCCCACGCAAAACCTTCGCCCAACAACTGGCCCCTTGGGGCGCCACCGACCCAACCACGACCTGGAGGACGGCGCTGCTGATGCCGCTCCGGGCCTTCACGTACCTCCTGGTCCCGTCCACATTTTGGGTGATCACGACGTACGGCATATTCATCGGGCTGTGCGGCTTCTCCTTCAACTTTGTGTTCCCGCTCAAGATCGTGGCGCCGCCGTACAACTGGCCCCAGACCAGCTCCGGCCTGCACGCGCTGGCGACCATGGTGGGC
>OUNM010995468.1_pt1 | contig 54917 bp, 76 predicted proteins | sample 1769961 | NCBI WGS metagenome assembly OUNM01 (sample SAMEA3914820, study PRJEB12502) | metagenome | biome: forest; material: soil | place: USA | collected 2012-03-12 | depth 0.3 m
CGCGTTTATCTTTTTGTGGTCCCCCCCCCCCCCCCCCCCCGGCTTCTAAGTACCTCTTGGGGTTAGAATCGTGTTGTTGATCTTCTGAAAAGTGTGTGAGTTGGGCCAATGACTCGATATGGGAACAACAAACTCGCTGACTGAGAAAGTGCTGCTCTTCGCAACAATCAGGTACGCGTGGTTGAGGCTTCGATCCTTGGTTCCATTATTGTCAACGTGTTGTTGGTCCTTGGCACCGCCCTTCTTGCCACAAGTCTGTCCAACAACGAGCCAATCTACAACCGCGCCGAGACACAGCTGCTCGGCTTTTTGCTTTTTACATCCGCGTTTGTCTTCATTATGCCGGTAAGCTGGAGTCTTTCTTGGCCGATTGTTCGAGCGCACTAACACGCTGAAGACTGTTTTCCGGTATACATTCGATTATGCAGAAGAGGCACATGATGCAACTCTAAGAATGACCAGAACCTCGGCCTTGGTGGTTTTGCTCATTTACACTGTGTACTCTGTGTATGAGCTGAGAACGCATCCGCTCAGCAGTGAAGATGACCCGATGACGGAATTCGACGTCGAAAGCCGGCGGGGAATTACAGCAGATTTCCGACCTGCTGCTCCCAGCTACACCTCGAGCCCGCGTATCCTTCCCCTCCGCACAATTCGCTTCGCCGACGAAAACGCGGACCCCGTTGCTGGAGAGATTGCGTACAAGGCGGCGAACACAACCGAGCTGGGCGGTGTGGACATTGCAACGTCCGAGCCCCACCATTACGACGACGACGTGGAAAGCCGCGAACGCAGAAGTCAAGATACCGGGGGGTACAGCGTGCGGTCCGAACTTTCTCAACCGTTTCCTAGCTCGCGTGTACACTCGCGATCCCTGTCGCTCGGCTCGAGCCGAGAGCGGCTAAGCAGGGCGCCCTCGGCCTTGAGTCTTGACAGGCGAGGCTTGATGGGGTCCGGCGTGGCAGCTCTCCAGATACTCCGAGGCAGCCGCCGGACAAGCATGGACAGCGCAACACCCGAGCAACTGCCAACTCGCAAATCCATGGAGGAAAGATTGGTTTCTGTGCTCATGCTGGTCACGACTTCAGCTCTCATGTCTCTGTGCGCCGAATTCCTCGTCGGCACAATCGACGACGTGACGCACCAAGGCCACCTGTCGGAGTCCGTCATTGGTCTAATTATCCTCCCCATCGTCGGTAACATTGCCGAATATGTCACGGTTGTGACGGTCGCGGCCAGGGACAAGTTGGATCTCGCCATTGCCGTCGCGGTTGGATCGTCCATCCAGATCGCGCTCTGCGTGGCGCCGCTGGCCGTCATCGCAGGGTGGATCCTGGGCCGCGACCTGTTGCTGACTTTTAATCTCTTCGAGATGGCGACGCTGCTGGGGACGGTTCTCCTGGTGAGCGTTTTGCTGTTTAACGGCGGAGACAGTAGGCTGAGGGCAAGTGGTTTAAAGGGCGCTTTGATGTGCGCGTGTTATGTGATCATCGGGTGAGTGCCCGTCCGTCTTGCTACAAGACGCTGCCCAACAGAAACACTTCTAACGAGACAACAACCCAGCCTTGGCGCATACCTGTCTCCTGGGTGAGCGGGTGTAACTGGCACGGCGTTGACTGGCAGGGCCGACGGAGCGGTTCCTTGCTTGCATGGTGGAATCCTGTGGAGAGGGAAGAATCGAGAGACTCGAAATCCAGTCTAGTGAGCAGTGTTCGCCAAGCGTTTTGCCCAGCACTGGAACATCCGTTGCCAATACAGGAGACATTTGAATGCAACACGGCGCGGCGCGTGGTCACGTGCCCACTCGTTTGAGGCTCTTCACATCGTAGGCATGGAGATTAGCGTGCATGGGCATTGGGGCTATGGACATCTTGGTTGACGCTCGTGTTCCTGGGCCGCATTCGACGTGCCTGTTGGCAGTTTTGACATGGGCTGCGCCAGCTCAGCAAGCAAGCCGCTCGAGCCGGTCAAGGCGGGTTTGTCTGATTCGTACACACATGTGCTTTATTAGGCAATTGTTACGTTAAAGTAAAGTAGGCATCCGGTCGCCGGTTTGCCGATCTGAGAATGACGAAACCCTTGACCATGGTGATGGCAGGATGGGGCCTTTTCAGGGGTCGAGATAAATCGCTCATAGCTCACTCAAGTCACCTGCTCACCGCTCATGCTCGTGTCCCCCACACAAGTGGTGGATGAGAGAGGCACTGGAGTGGATGTGATGAGGAAACCTTGATTCTTTTGGATAATTACCGTGGAGGAATTGGGTTTCTCAGGGGCAAAGCTAAATCGCTCATAATCACTGAAGCCGGACACGGTCACCTGCCCATAACCGTGTCCCGCAAGGCAAGTGGCCGAGGTCAAGACAATGAAAATAGTGTCTTTTGGCTCAAACGCGATGCGACCCTTCAGGGAATGGAGAAATCGCTCATATCAGCTGAACCCATCTGGCCACCCTCGTGTCTCCGACCCAGCATCTTGATGTGGGAGGCCTCCCGGCACTCGAGACAATTACATGAGATTTACCTCAACCACACCACATGCTGTGCATTATGCGAGGAAATCCAGGGTGCCCTTGTCCTGCTACCGGGCACTGAGTCTAACCACGACAGAGCTCGAGGATGCCGTCCTTGCACCCGACGATATTTCCGGATCACGACATGCGGCCATGTCTCCGAAGAGCAGAGGACAGAAGTCCCGGCTAAGCATGGCTGCAACGCGGTGACCAACCCGCAGAACCGGTGGATTCCTCCTCTTCTCACTTGAAGCTCATGGGGTTCTTTAACAAACAGAATAAGGGGCGTCTCGAGTGCTTCTTAGTGTTCTACCGCAAACTGTGGTCGCCATCCAACCTCATTGATTTTGAAACCACCATGACTAGCGCCCTTGACAAAAACGACACCACACTTGTAGTATCTTTCTTGGTTGTCTTCTTCCTCGCCATCATCGGCACTGGATATGTCGCCCACAGGCATGCTCGCTTTGAGCCCATCAGAGAGGCAGTGCGCGACCGGCTTCTTGTCATGAGGCCGGCGCGTGGCTTGGGCGAGGAAGCTGTCGGAAAGATACCTGTCGTCAGATTCTCCGACCACAACAGGAGTGATAAGACATTGGCATCCAACCGTCGCGGCCGCCAAGATATGCCAATCCCCTCAGCAGCCGGAGCCTCCACGACGGTTAGCACCTTGTTATGGTTCCAAAGCCTCAAAGCCATGCGCCCCGTCCGCATCGACTTGCCCAGGTCGGGAACCAGACGCCGGGCAGAAATGGCGAGAGAAAGAATTCCTTCAAGCTGTTCCATCTGTGCTGAAGACTATTCCGAGGGCGAGGAGCTTCGAAAACTACCTTGCGGGCACGTCTTCCACAAGGCATGCGTTGACCCGTGGCTTCGAGACCGGGCTCGGACTTGCCCGCTTTGGTACGATAAAACGCTCGATTTCGGATGGATGGAAAATGCATGCTAATACGACGGAGTGAAGTCGGATAGATCTGGAGGCTCAACTTGTCGTGAATGAGATGCAGAGACCCGTGAGAATTAAGATGCTTCGGATGTATAGGGGTACGCGGGAATCTTAGGCGCATCTCAAAACGGGAAGCAAGACGTCGATGTCTTGAGACCCGAAACATTCTTGTGCTTGTCACAGCGTGCTCGAGTAGCGTGTATATGGGTAACCGGCCCGATCATGGTTAATACTACCATGGTGGTGTTGATATTGTTCCTGTATCAGTCGCGGAGGTGTTATTTTGTGTCTCAATTTCCACCAACTTCGAATCGTTTCAATTACTCCCAGCGCTTGCTCTGACAAGTCCCAGGTGGAGCTGCCGCCGCGTTTGGAGAGAGTGGAAAAGCGAAGTTTTGGGGGGCTCCCACTGGCCGATGGGCCGCTGTGCCTGGCCGCGGAGGCCCCGGCCTGCTTCAGGTTGACACGAAGGGGCAGTGCAGTGCACGAGAAAGCAAGGCACGCTAAATCACTCCTGCTCGCTGTTAATTATTCATTAACTGCGGGTAGCACTTGACTTGATTAGCAAGAGATTCACAACCCTTTTGCCTGGCCTACATTTCCTGACTTCGACGCCTCGAGACACCACAAAACATCTCGAATATGCGCGCCACAGCCTTTCTCATCGCCGTGTTTGTGGCGCTGGTGACCGCCGCCCCCCCAATGGATGCTGAAAAGATTGCTGAGCGCGAGTTGTGTGTAAGTGCCACCATGAGCCATGCCAGGTCCATCCAGGTTTCTTGTTTGAGTAGCCATACTCTGCGTATCTGCGTCTTACACGAATCGTCTCGCAGATTTGCACCGAAAACCGTTGCAAAGGCCCTGATTGCTGTGCTAATGGCACTTGCGGACTGGCAGCCACGGAGCAGCGCCAGGCTCGGGGTTGGGGTGCGTGGAAAGAGATCGCCCCGGTCCGCAGAACAGCACTTCCAGTGTAAAGGGGGCAGGGGCCTTTCCGGGGTTTACATGCATCTGGGGTTAATATTTAGTTTAAAAGGAGGCTGCGGGTTTTCTTGATGACGACGGGCTTTGTAGTAGTTAGATAATTAGAAAACTTTGGAGGGTGGGCAAATCTGGTGCGTTTATGCATCGTCCCAACCTGAATCACCATTAAGAGGCTGGGACCACGGGTCATCAAACACCATTTCACTTTGCTAATCTCACGAGCAAGCACTGATACATTGTTGAGTTGAAATTCCCAGTCTATTCTCCCTGGCACTAAAAGATACAGATCCCAAACCAAAACTCCCGCTTGCCTTCCATTACAATGCCCAGCCAATGCTCCAGTTCCCGAGAAGCGCCTGAGAAAACCTGCTCATCTCTTCGTTCAGACCAGCGCTTAAAAGCCGATCTCAATCTTGCGCGGAGCCACCTTCTTGGCCTTGGGCACGGTGACGCTCAGGATGCCATTGTTGAAGCTGGCGGTTACGGCGTCGTGATCGACACGGGCGGGGAAGCTGAAGGCGCGCGAGAATTCGCCAACAGACCGCTCCCAGCGCCAGTACCGGGACTGGTCCTGCGGCTCGGCGGGGGTCGGCTTGGCAACCTCCTTGGTGGTGGCGTTGGCTGGCTCGGCGACTTCGGTCCAGGGGCTGGCGGGGCGAGACGACGCCGGTGTGGTGTCGTCCTCCGGGTCGTCCTCGACGGTGGCCTGGTGGGAGTGGCGGCGCTTTTCGGCGTCGGTGGATTCCTTGACTTCAGGTTCCGCCGGAGTGGTGCTCTCAGCGGTAGGCTCATCGGCGGTCTTGGTCGGCTCCGGAGCGTAGCTGCGCTCGACACGGCCGTGAATGACGATGGTCTGGGGCTGCGTGAACTCAATGTTCACATTCTCGCGCTCGAGACCGGGGAGCTCTCCGTGGAGCTCGTAGGTGTGCTCCGTCTCGCGGACATCGAATCTGGGGTTGAAGGCCGAGAGCTGCTGGCGCGGCTGCTGAAGGCGTTGCCGGCGGCATGCCGGGGCAGCCGGAGCGGCCTGGGCTTGGCGCGAGTAGTTGTCATAGTCCTCGAGGAGGCGGAAGAGAGGGACGAAGCTGGCTTCGGTGGCCGGGGCGCGGTACGAGCGGGGGAAGAAGGACATCATTTTGATGGATGTGTGGGGTTGCTTGTGGGAGTTGGAAGATTCGGTAATGTTGTTGAGTTTGTGAAAGGATTCGATGATGTTGTTGCTGTCAGAGACTGGAGAGCAGGTGGAGGTGACTCGGGTGCGAGTGCTGGATGTTGCTGGATGCTGATTCTGGAGAAGATTCGACTCAAGGAATCGGGAAATCGCCAGCCTTAAGTATCCCAATGGACGAGAGTAGAATGCTAGGCACCGTCATTAACGCGCACGCAAAAGGCCGTTTACAAATGTTGGCAGGCCTGTCGCGAAGCAACCAGAATCTTGTCGGTGCCGATTGCCAAGGCACGGATTGCCTCTGGAACAATCGCGCAAGTGCTGTCAGCAGCGCGAAAGCGCGGGAAGGCGCTGGAAGATTCCAGAAGGCAGGCTCGGGGTTAGGGTTGTGCTGAGAAATGCCCTGCTTCGGGGTTAGGGTCCTGCGCTGAAGCGTCGCACATTGCGTGATCGATCCTTGGCCCACTGATGAATGGCCCACTGTGAATCCACTCTCTCTTCTGATGCCGGTGAACCCTGGAAACCACTCGCTCCCTCACTCAATCTTGACAACCCGCCTCAGAAAACTGCAAGGCAGCAGGCCCTCGTCGGGACACCAACGGCGCCCAACATGGACGCCCTTCCCCCAACCCCATCAATGCACTACGCAACCTTCACCACAACCGACAACACGCCCCTGGCCTTCCAATCCTCCATCCACCTCTCCACCACCACCACCACCACCTCCGCCCCACCCAACAACGCCAACAACCCCTTCGCAACCTGCATCCTCCTCCTCCACGGCTTCTCTGGCTCCTCGGCCTACTTCACCCACAACACCCCCTCCCTCTCCGCCCGCCACTGGGTCCTCGCCCCAGACATGCGCGGCCACGGCCGCTCCGGCCACAACCCCTCGCGCGGCGGCTTCCACGTGGCGCGGCTGGCCGCCGACCTGCGCGAGCTGCTGCTCCACGTGACGACGCGTCTGCTCCCGACGGAGACGACGACGAGCTTCGTCCCCGTCGGGTGCTCCATCGGCGCGGCGGTGGTGTGGACGTACCTGGAGCTGTTTGGGGATCCGGAGGGGTGGTTCGCGGGGTACGTGTTTGTGGACCAGGCGCCGGTGCAGGACCGGGATCTACTTGGCTTGGGCGGGGCGTGGGGCCCGGAGCAGGCGCACCGGGGGTGTTTTGACGAGGGGAGTTTGCTGGCGGCGCAGAGGGCGTGGGTTTCTGGCGGGAGGGGGGTGTATGAGGGGTTGGTGGAGGAGTGCTTGGGCTATCGGTTTCGGCCTGAGGAAGGCGGTCCGGTGGCTGGGGACGCGCGGTGGGAGAGGGACGAGGAGTTTTTTGTGCGGATTAGCGAGGCGTGTGATGGGGTCTGGTTAGCGAGGCTGATGGCGGATCATACGAGGTATGATCACCGCGAGGCGTGTGAGGCGATTGGGAAGCCGGTGCTGGTGTTGGCGGCGCGGAAGAGTGGGTGTTTTTCGTTGGAGGGGATGGAGGAGACTGCGAGGAGGGTGAAGAAAGGGGGGAATGGAGACGCGGAGATGGTGGTTTTTGAGGGAGGCCACTGGTTGTTTTACGAGGAGCCCGAGAGGTTTAACCGGGAGGTGCTCAAGTTTGTGGAGAGATGCACGACCTGAGATGACGGATATCCAATGTAGGTCCGGCCATCCTTGCTATTACTCTGCATCATCTGCCGGGACACCAAGTCGAGCCAGCATCGCGGCAGGGCCCCGCATTAGCCAAGTCTTGACCTTCTCCTCGTTGTTAACCCACACCATCCCCAGCATGCCAGCGGCATTGGCGCCCAAGCCGTCCCAACCCGCTGCACGCCTCGGAATGACAACGAGCCAGTTCCGATCCATGATTACATTGTGAGGGACTGCCGCCTCTCCCTCGAGGGCGGCATGCTCCAGGGCCCTCTCAGCGCGACGGAGCAGTGCCCGGTAAATTCTCAACAGCTCGTCGGCTGGCGGGAGGCCGTTCGAGAAGCGGTGTATGAAAAACTTGAACGGCAACTTTGGCTCGCTCGCGTCCAGCCAGAGAGCAAAGCTCTTGGGATCCGGGGCTGGGAAAAGCTGCATGTGCTTGTGCAGGCGGCTACAACCACCATCAATGCCGCAGTTGAAGAGCAACAAGTAGCGGTTTTTCAGGGAGGAAACCACTCCCCGCGCCGCGCTGAGGTCGTCGATGTCTAAGGCTTCAAACTGCCTCTTGAAGCCGTCTTGGGTGAGTATCAGGAGGTGCGGCCTGGCTGACGGGAACTTGTTGGCCATCAGAAGGTGGGTCGTCCCTAGTGTCGCGATCTCGTAGCTGGAGATGCTGATGTCCCCGCCTGGTCGACACCCAGACTGCTCCGAGGCCGAGTGGTTCTGCAGCTCTCGCGGGGCTTGTGGCTTGTTATCATGGCTGTTGAGGATGCGGAATTCGAACTGGAAAACGGTTAATAATTAATGGGACAAAACAGATGGACGGACCGCGGGCCGCAGGGGGGCGGAAGCGCACCGAGAGCCCCTTGTCCGACACGGTAATGGTGCGGTCCCCGCTGTAGACCACCATGCCCTCGTCGACAAGACGGTCGAATTGGGCGAGGAGGTGATCCTCGTTCAACTGGGTTTCCATGGCGTTACTCGAGCTGTCGATGGCGATGTGCAGGCGTCGGTCAGCGCGGTGTCGTAGCCGAATGTCTGGCCCTCGAGGTTCGTTTCGGCAGCTCGGAGTCTTTGGGCGTGCCGCTGCAGCGGAACGGAAGTAGACGTCCCTCGTGCACTTATGCAAGCGGGCAAGCGTTGCAGCCTGCGGCCGATGAATGCTACCGACGGCCGTGATGAAGTTGCTCCACGCGGCTGGTGCTGGTTTCATGGTCGGTCGCCCGCTCGCACCACACTCGATCCTCGATCCTCGCTCCTGCTGGGCCTGCTCCTGCGGCTAGTCAATCCATGCCACTGCCCGACCTCGAGAAAACGACGAGAGGGCCTGTTGCAACCGTGGACTGTAGAGAAGTAATCGGCACCGTACGTAATTCTGCGACGCCTTTTCTCCGCTGTTGTATTTGGCGACTTCAACTTTCTCTCTTGACTCTTGACAACCTCGCCTGAAAATGGTTGCCTGCTTGTTGGCGCTTATTGGTGAGGTGGTGGGCCCAAACACAAGCCCTGAAATTACGGCGGGTCTCGGGCGCTTCGGCCGCCACCAACCAACCGCCCCAGAGAAGCAGCTGGTCGTCAATTTCGGCCAACCCGGCCAAGACAAAATTTCCTGGATAAAATTTGTTCCAATGTTTCGACATCTATCTGTGTCTATATTACAGAATACCCTTTCATCACTCGAACTGGCTCTCCCTGAATTCCTTTCCATCTTGAAACGTCGTTCCTTCGTGATGGCCTTGATCTCGCCGTCTCGAACTTGCCAGCCACCACCGACCGCAAGGAGCCATCAATTTGATTCGATTTTCAGCGCCACCGTCTAACCTGTATCCGATATTTTCATCTCAAGAACCATGCAGATAGCATGGCCGTCCTCACCGTTCCGTCCATCACAACTCTCATGGCGTCTGTAACCGGTTTGGGTGTGGAAACATCCAGGCGGATGTCGTCCTCTGGCGTTAATCCGCGGCGGCATCGTTCTGCAGCGTTTGTTGACCTCCCCAGGACGCCGATGAGATTCTGGACAGGGCCTTTTGACGACGGAAAACAGTGAGCGTGATGCGAGGCGAGTCCATTTGCGGCGCCCTCGCATCCCTCAACCCGGGCCCCGTCGATTGCCACCCTGCCCATCTCGGCCCCTCCTCAATGGCGAAGTTCCTGGCGTTTGGCCTGCAGGGAGTGGTGGTCCTGGGCCGCCCATCGGCCGCTCATCTGGGTTGCGATATTCCTGGAAGGGCGGTGGCTGCGGCGCGAGCACCATCGGAGGAAGCCGGGTTCCGAGAGACGGTCCGTTTGTCCTCCGCATGAACGGCGGCGGCGGCGGCATGAGGCTTGTGCTGCTCTGGCCTGCGCCTTCTCCTGCGATATTCAAGTGACTCGGCTGCCCCAGCTGGCCCGGCCCCAGACTGGCAAACGCCGTGCCAAACTCGCTCCCAACCGGAAGCGGCGCGGAGGCAGGTCCCGGTGCGCCCGCGCTGCTAGCCTCCGCTTGCGCCGCCCTCGTCTTCTGGGATACCCGGCTGTCCCGCCGTGTGCGGTTGGTGTACGATCGGGCGTTGGACTGGATCGTCCTCAGTCCGGCTCCCATGCACTGTCGAGACAGTCAGCACGCCGCCTCTGCCGACCAACAGCTGCGGTCACCGCGAGGAATCCTCACCAAAGCCTCGACCACCTCCCACCTCATCCCCACTCTGTCCGCCAACCCGGACCAAGTCTCCCTGCGCATATTCATGTACTCGCTGGCCACCATCTCCACCCGCCGTCCGCCGTGGTCGTGGATCCCCCGCCGCTCCACCAGCCGCTCGTACCGCTTGCGGCACGCGTTGGACGTCTTGGTCGGAAAGTGCGTGCGCTGAAGGTCGGCCCAGTTCTGCCCGCCGGTTCGCGCCTGGATCAGCGTCGCGTCGTCGTCGGCCGTCCACGTGCCATGGTTGTAAATCGAGTACGGGTAGTCGGCCAGAGTGGCCGCTTCGTCGCCTGCAGGAGCCAGCCCGGGGGCGCTGGTTGGGGGCCCTTCGCCTTCGGTCGAGCCTGCCCATTGCATACCACGGGTTGCAGGGAGCGCGCCAGGGTTGGATGTTGTTGTTCTTGCCGTGGTGGCTGGTGGTAGTGGTGGTAGTGGCGGTGGTCTCGATACTGTTGGTGTGAGGGACCCGGCCGAAAGTGGTGGGTATCGGAGCGTTCCGGGCCCGGACGACGTGGCACTCGCGTGCTGACCCGCGAATGAATGGTAGCCCCGGCTTTGAGGCAGTTCGGAGACTCCGGAAACGCCCTCCGTCCCCTGTCCTGTGGTGGTCACTCGTTGCGACCGCCGAGGCGGACCGCGTGCTTTCGACATCTCTTTCCCCACCGCCAGGTCTTCGCAGGATTCCGTCCCCACACTCGCAACGAGGGAGCCGAAGAAGAATCCTCGCCAAGCGACAAGGCGGCGGTATCCGATCCAGGCGATACGCGAGCGGAGGGCGTTATCACATTCCAGACTGGCCCCCGACGACTGCTTCTCCGGAATAATGAGGTAATTCTTCCCGGCGATCTGCTTGCTGAAGCAGGCAGCCGCCTCCCCGGAAGAACAGATCGCTGTGGAACCTTTCACTGCGAATCAGAGCGGGTCCGACCGACGCTGCAGATATTCCGCAGCAGTGGGCGTGGGTCTAGAGGGCGGCCGCAGCTTGGGCGGCCTGGTACTGTCACGCCAGCTCGCCGGACACGTCGTCAGCCGAAGGACGGCCTAGCGTCTGCCCCGTGCCGGTGGCGGAATGTCGCCCTTGCCGTGTCTTGGTCCGGCGTCGGCAGAGTCGTTTGTTCACGGGGAGTCGTGGACGATATGATCGCAAGAATGAGCGGGCCCTATGAGTTTATCGCTGTCGCGCTGTGTCGCCAGCCCATCCTTCGACATCGCCAGGCCGACACCCCTGCCCTTGTTCGGTGATGTTGACCTGGCTTCTTTCGTGGCTCGAAATCCGGCGTGATGCCCCTCTAACAAATGCACAAACAGCACGAAAGCCAGCTGAAGGAGCATTACTTTTTGTCCAGCAAGCTGCATCTGTAGCGTCATTCCAGAAGCCTCTCGGCCCTCTATCCTGGGCCGGCCTGGTGCTGCTCCTGCAGGTCATCCCCGGTTGCATATGCGCCAAGCGAGTCAACCAGCCAGTAGTATCGGTTTAGGACATTGCAGTTCAGTCGAAACGTCGCTCTGACCGCCGAATTCCGCGGGGATGTGTCGCTATTTTCGGCGCCGTCGCCGGCGACTCTGAGACCTCGGGTCGACGCCAGGGCCTCGCGCGCTTTCTTCTGCCGCTACTCCGCGACACAGCCGCAGTACTCTTAATGTCTAGGCGCTCTCGAGAAAGAGCTCTCGGATGCTTCGGTTCCTGGTCCGTCATGTGGTGCAGTTGAGGCAGATTGGTGTTGACTTTCCATGCTTCGGCATTCCCGATTCTCAACGTATCCTAGCAGTGTGTCTTGGTAGTCCCCGCCGTTAGCGCACGGGTCAACAAACGACGAATAGTAGTTCCGATGGAACATTAAGGGAACAATCATAATACTATGTACAACCCCATGCCCCCTAGCCAAAACCCTCCCTGCCAGGGCTGCGACTGTGGCGGCCGGGGCTCGGTGACCAGGATCCCACATCTGCCGCTCGATGATCTGCTCAGGGATACCGAGCGTCGACCAATCTCCCCCTGAATGCCGCCGTTTTCAGCCCGTAACTCAGCCAGGGATACGCTGTCACGCTTCCAGCCACCTCATCAAAATTTCAATGATCCTGGGTTTAAAGAACACCTCCATCGCGCCTCGCGGTGTCGCAGTTACCAATATCGAATCTTGGAGCAATACACTAACAGCGCAGGTTGCCGATACCGTCCTGTGTCGAGCCACCCCATCGCTAACCATAAATGCACGTCACCGCCGACATTCCTTCAACGCCGGCCACAGAAACATGGGTCTCGCTGGTTGAGAATGCTGCTAGGCTAGATCAAGACCACCCTCAGTCAAGCGAACCAGGCCGTCGACCTACCATCGAATTTCATCCGAAACGCAAGACGCCGACCACACTAGGGGTGAACGCCCCTTTTAACTAACGAGCTGTCAACATTAGAGACATCTCAGCCCTCAGCAATCCGGCTTCCTCAAAGTTACGAGTGAGGTTCGGGATCTCATGGGCGTCGCGGAGTGTCCTACTTCAGCGTATCAACGCCATAATTGCCATCGTTTCCCAGAGCGCGGCCTTCTTGACGTCGTTCTTGAATGTGACTGTGCCTCGCGTGTTTGACGTCCACAATTCTGGCACGTAAGTAGGCAGCAAGTATGTATTCATTGCTCAGCGATTAAGAGATCTACCCACCCAATATCTAGTAGTAAGTACTTCTCAAGCGGTACATCTCTCCTCACCCAGTACCTAGTTGTCCCCTGGCCGGCGAGCCCTTGATTTAGCAACGCCAACTTCAGCGATTCAGCATCCAAACATCACCGCTGTCTCTGGTTATGAGGAACACACCACACTGCCGCTTTTCCCCCTTCAGTCGTGTTTGGCCTAGAAATAGCATTCTAGTGCTGCCAGACCGTGCCGGGTTGTGCACACTTCTCTTGAAGCTGGTCATGGGAGAACGAGAGTAGGTACAAATACAATGTAGATGATCATTGTTACTGTAAGTATAAGCTGCAACGTCTAGTACCTCGAAATCGTGCGCAGAGAGACATAGAGCGCGCTTGCATGACCTATGCAAGTGTCTGCGTAGGTGTGACCGGTCACATCATGAGGACAAGATCCCGAGGTACTCTCCATTTCAGCACCCGAATACATGGAGTTATGGACCTTGCCGTAGAGCCCCTCATAGAGCCCCTCACTTCCCTCTCTAACCAGGGATAGGCACAACGTCCCACCGATCTGCTGATTGTTTTCAACTCCCAAGCCCACACCGGCTGAGTCCTGCAATGAAGGTCAAGTGAGCTTCCTTTAACCCTAACCCTGGTGTTGCAGCCCCTGGGTGCCCCTGAACGTGTGACCCCTGAATGCCTGCCCCCTGAATGATTGCCCCTGAATGCCCAATCCCTTGACACCTCCCTAGGTTCTATCCCAGAGCTCCCACAAGAATTGAGTGTGTTTGACAATCGTCCAGCATTAAATCCAGTATCTCTTCGAGTCCGGAAATCTGCCAAGAAAGATAAACGGGATGAAGCCCGGTCGATGTCACCGCTCGGAAGCCCTGGATTAGTTGACGTCGGGATAAGTGGAGACACGATCCGGAGCTCGGCCTGTCGAGACCCGGAGGCCAACGCGACCAGGAGCAAGCCTTGCCCTGTACCTTAGTAAACAAAATGTAGAACCTTGCTTCCTTTCAGTTCCGGACAAAGCCCCTGAAAACACGCCTTTTAAGCACCAACCCATGCCCATCCATCATTTTCCGCACCTTGCCAACCACTCCCCATTCTACCAAAGCCTCAACACCCACTTCTCTAACACTCCCCACCAATCTCCACAATCATCTCAACCCTCACCCAGTCCCTCCCTCCCCTCTGCCTAACCATCCGCACCTGCGCCTCCATCTCCTCTTCGCTCAGGCCCCGCATTCCCACACACCCCATCCCCTCGTCTCCCACGCCGGCCCACACAAACGCCCGCTCCACTTCGTAGTTGAGGGGCGTGGAGAAGCGGTAGGCCGTGTACCGCGTCGCGTTGCGGATGCGCTCGAGGCAGCTGGTGTCGAGGGAGCGGAGGAAAAGGGTGGGTGTGTCCATTAGGAGGTCCGCGGCGAAGGTGGTGGGGGGAAACTTTTGGGTTTGCAGTTTTGGGGGGCCGAGGTCGGTGGCGTTGCTGTTGATGGGAGTAGCCGGGGGCGAGTGGTGGAGGGTGAAGTGCAGGTTTATGAGGAGGGGGGTAGAGGTGTGAAACGTGAGCATTCTGGTTTTGTGTGGTGAGCTGGTTTATGGTTTCGAATGGTTCGCAGCGGTGGTTGAACAGTGTGCTTTCGGGGCTGTTGGAAAGGTGTTGGAGGACGGGAGAAGAGAGAAGGGGATTTTGGAAGTTATAAGTTGCTGTTGCTTTATCTACTTGCACGATTGATGCTCGCAAATAAGTTCATAGGCTTGCCCTCTTTCAACGGCTCTTAATTCGTTCTTTAAAACTGGCAGATTCCCAACCCAATTCCTTTGAGAATCATCATGTCCCAGCAAACCCCAACTCTTCGTCCACAACTTTCATCTTTTCGGTACACTGCCATTGAGTTGACCAACGGAGGCTTCTCTTTTGAGGAATCTGGCTTATCTGTGAGAATGACAGCCGGCAAAGCTGTGGTGGGATGCGTGTTGCATGTAGGGCATGGCTGCCTAAAATTCAATCTCTACTCGTATAATGGTCTGTCTTAGGGCTTTGTTTGCGTTCTTTTCTCTTCCTTCAAAATGGTCGGACCAACACATCACAAGCTCCATCTTGAAGGAAGGCGTTCGCAGTTCACCAACACCGCCATCGAGCCTGGACGGAGAATATTATGTAGACTTGTAATCGCATATTCCTGGCAGTACGTACTTAGTACCTATCTTTCTCTCAGAATTCAACGGAGGATCTGCATTCAACACCGGAGCTGGAACATCGAAATCATGGATGGGATCTTGACGGAGAAAGATTTAAAACTTCTATCTGTCGGAAATATATAAGAAACCCAGTGCTGAATTCGATTCCGCGACAGAGATCCGTCGGACTGACATACAAGAACCCTCCTAGCACTGACACCTATACGGTCGAGCTACTATGGAACCGCTGGTTTGAGCGCGAAGGTATGTAAGTAGATGGAGGCGGCCATGAAGCTAGCCGACTTGCTTCAGGGGCCCGTCGGTTCCCTACGGCCCATCGTGCTTTTATCCCCTACCATGGTTTTGTCAGTGTGCCATACGAGAGCGCTGAATTAAGTTTGAGAACAGACGGCCGGAATCAGCTCCAAGACATTTCGCAGTGAGATATTGCCAGCAAAGTGCCTATTGGGGACGAGACGACCTTTGTCGCCCTCGCCAAGGAATGCCGATCCAGGAAGTGGACATGCGGCGGCTGTTGCGGGATGCCATAGTGTACCACAGGCTCTTCCAGGAACCACAACCTGGCGTGGTCACGCACGGGCTGGCGTCTTGCATGATCGCCGAGGAGCCCTTACACCCTGACGCACCCAGAGGCTCTATGGCTCACAGGCGAATACCACCCAGCTTACGTGGCTCAAACGGTGCACGCGCTTGAGAAATGGGGGGCTGAGCCAACGGAGCCCAATCGCACGGCCTTCAATATCACGAATAGCACCGAAAAGTCCCAGTTCGACTGGATGGTGACCGAGCCGGAGGGCCAGGAAGCGGGTCGACGCTTCGCCCTAGCAATGACATCCTATGCGACCATTTCAAGCCGGCCTACAGCAGAGAGGGACACAACTAAACTGTCCAAAGCATACCCATGGGGTGAGTTGGGGCGAAGCACCGTTGTTGACGTCGGGGGGTCGCGCGGCACGGATTCTGTATACCTGGCCCGGCACTTTCCGAAACTCTCCTTTGTTGTACAGGACCTCGCAACCATGATTGACGGCGCTGACGCGACCTTGGCTCCTGAGCTCCGCGGCCGCGTCACTTACATGCCCTACAGTTTCCTCACGCCTCAAACCGTCACGGCCGACGTGTATCTTATCAAATATTGCTTCCATAACTGGCCGGATAGCCAATGCGTGCGGATCCTGCAGAACCAGGTGCCTGCGCTGCGCAAAGGAGCACGTCTTGTGGTGTGTGACGCTCTGGTGCCGCCGCCAGGGATCATGTCACCGGTGGACGAGAGAAATGTTAGGTCCGTGGTGATCCCAGTTTACTCGCCTCGTTCGCGATGCTAAGCAGATGATTCATTACTACAGGGCGTTTGACATTATGATGATGGCCATGGTCGGGGGGCGGCAACGCGAGGAGCAGGACTGGTACGACCTCTTTAAAAAGGCGGACAAGCGATTCAAAGTGACTCTGGCCAAGCCCATTCACACTAGAGGGGCCTTGGAACTTATGAGGGAATTATCGAGGCAGTTTGGGAGGGCTGAGAAGAAGGTTCTGCAACTGATTACATTCCCCCACACCGTACCTGATGCGGCGGTAATCCGCAGTGCATGGTTGTTTTCGTTTTTGTTGTTGTTTTTGTTTTGGCTGAGCAAGACCGAGGTAATGGCCGAACTATGTTGGAGTTTGTTTTCATGGTCCTCAACGGCGTTCATTCTTTTGCCATTGAGATATTGAATAGCGTCTTCAAAACTAGATGGCTCCCGGGCTTCCCACCTTTTAGCTTCGACACAATTGCCAGTCAAGGGTTTATATACCTGTCGATGTGCGGCGGCAGCCTCGGCAAGAAACTTCAGAGCACTCCTTGAAGATATCTGGCTCTGGCCCTCCAAGTACCATTCTTCGTATTTGTCACTCAGTGCAACACGCCTCCCCTGCTCTTTACACTCGTCAACGAATCCTCCAGGTATCTGGGTGGTCTCTATGTCTTTTCGAATAGGAGGTGAAATTGCCCAACCAACAACTTGAGCGTCTGATATAGCCATCTAGTACCGTATCTGCGGGCCCCCCTCTGACAACAATACAGGCATGCTGCTGCCATGCTGTTGCTCGCGGCCCACCTCCTTCCTGACATGCCATTCCCGCGCTTCCCCCACAACACTTCTCCTCCGGACGTTCTTCCCGCGCAATGTGAACCATTGGTCCTGAACCTTCTCCGTCCCACATCTTGACTGACCGTTCTAGGCATCAAGCTGGCCGTATTTCTTTGTTATCCTACCTACCTTACTTGACTCGGTATGTTTGCTGGAGAAGACATGATATAGCACTAAGACTGCGCATGCGAATCCCTTCCTTGCTATGCCACGACACGCCTCTCTCGGTGTGATGGCTGCCGGCTTGCTTCTATTCGGGTTATCGTTAGCGTCCTTACAGCTCTCCCTTTACTCTGGCTCAACGATCATCGCCAAGCCTGTTATCAAACCCCCGTTTTCCGAGGCTGCGCAAGAGAGAGATTTGCGAAGGGATTTGCCTCTAGTACCTTGGAGCCACAAAAGATGGAACCGACACTGGCTGCCCCAAGCCTGCGTTGCGGAGGCGCAGTATGCTGGCCATAATCCGGCTGACTTTGAGGCTGTCGAGGTCTGGTATGACGACTGCGCAGCGTCTTGGACGGTCTGCCGGCACAGGCGGGCTGACGAGTCATGGTTTTACATACTCGATGTAAGCATACCATCCAATTCCATCCGCTCAGATCCAAAAGGCAACCACTAATGTTGCCGGAGACCCTAGGCAAAGTCCCCGTCGGGTTGCGGCGTTACATCTCCGACGTAGTCATTCTGGCTCGCCCCGCATACTCTGCCACCACGCCTTCGGAGCCATTGCCTTACGCCTACACCCGCGCGAAGCTCGGGGTGCTGACGTTCACGCCATCTTGTTCGTATCCTCAGTTTCCTTAGACCCAGAGGTTACTGACATGTGAACAGACTTCAGGTTGGTAATCCTCCATGAAGTAACTCGTACGTCCCACCACCCACCACCATAATAAATAGCGAAACCCACTCAATACTCCGTGCTGAACTCACTCACTCAACTACAATAGACGTCCTCGACTACCTCTGTCCCATGCTGCAAAGCCTTCCCCTTCCTCCAAGCAATAAACACAGCAACAACACAAGCGGCCAGACCCCAGACTCAGGCGGCACCACAACACCGTTTTCCCACTCACCCCTCTGGAGATACACGCTCGCCCTCGACAAAGCCCTCCCCGCCCCATACGCGCGCACAAACTACTTCGAGAGCTTCGCCGACGCCCTCCGCTGGGCAGTCAGCCACATGACCCACCCCGGTGGACTGGGGGCGTACAGTCGCGGATGGAAGGAATGTCAGGGCCAGGTGGAGCTTGTGAGGGTGCTTCTAGAGGGGGTGATCTGGCCTGCCGGGGGAAGATGCGATGGAAAGTTGAATGGGAGTGAGGGGGTGAGGGTTGGATAGGAAGATGGTGGTAGAGGGGGGGGTGGAAAAGACCAGCTGACTGGGGGGAGGGGCAGATTGAGGTGTGGAAGGTGAGGGCAGGGTGATGGGGGGCTGGGGATACGTGGGAAGGCTCAGGGGGTCGAGTTGGCCCTAACTGTGTATCCGGTCACCTGCTTTGCTTTATTTACTGAATCATCTGAAATGCCCCCCCTTTTATTCTTAATCCCGGATAATATATTACAGCTGCTTTTCCAACAACGATAATACTGAAGACTCCTCCCGGTATTGCTTTTGACCAAGGGCGCCTCCACTCCTGGATAGGCATCCTCTGCATTCCTTTTCTACAGTTGTTCCATGCAGTAGGAGTAGGTATGGGGCCGAGATGGTTATCTGATGTTGGAACCAAAGTCTGAGATGATCTTGATTGTTTTTCGATTTAGCTAGAGTTTTTGCCCAATTCGAAAAGCGACAAAACGTTAAGTCTTTCCTCCATCGAGCGTTTTTCTTCCACTTAATTCTCATACCTTGAAAAATTACCTAAGTTGCGTACTTCAAGCCGAAGCTCAACCACGTGAACATGCATAGCCACTGGTTGAGTGAGCAAGGAAGGGTGGGAGGATTACTGCAGAAAGATGACAGCAGACGGCTCGATGAGGAGTGAGAAGCGGCGCGTCCGACATTGCCAAGCAGATGACATTCGTTTTAGGACTTGGTGGTCCGGAGTTGCTTGTTCCGACAATAGCTACTTGACCGGCTCGCCATGCAACGTCCCCGTGTTGGGCCCAAGCGGGGGCCATTACTTGCAGCTCGCAAAAGAATCTTGAAGTCCGAGGAGCTGTGAGGGGGTGTATCAGCTGCCCGTGTCTCTTGTTCGTCCCGCACCCCCGCGAGTCCGCTGGAATACCATTCCGCTGACGCCGAAAGTGCTTCCGGCTGCACGGAAACGATTGTCCCGTCTCTTGGCCATCCATCCATCCCATGAAATGGAGCGTCCCGGCCTCCCTAAGCTACGGGGATATGTGCGCATGTTATCACAAGATTCCCATTGTAGGATTTACGCGAAAGAGCCCGATCCGACGTTCATACATATGTAGTACTAGCTTACTGGTTACTCAAGGATGTACCGCGGCGTATAAAGCTCGCGGTGTCGCGTCATCCTGACTAGCCTAGTCTTGCTCCTCCTAGCTCGAAGTTCTCTTTTGCGTACCCTACTCTTATCAGATACCCTACCCTGAGAATTTACCTTCTGCCCGCCTTGTTCCGCCAGCCCTAAAAGAGAAAATGCGCACCTTCTTGATGGTTGTCTTCGGGGGCTTCTTGTTCTCCCTTGTCCACTTGGTTGTGGGAGAAGACGAGGTAGAGCAGGCGTTCAACCGACGGCGAACTCTGTCCGTCGGAATTGTCAGTGTTGCTCAATCAGGGAAGTCTTGTAGTCTCGACGTTCTAATTTTGCTAGGTCATCTTCCCCGGCTTCGAGCCCCTCGATGTTTTCGGCCCGCTGGAGCTCTTGTTCTCGGTAAATCTGCAGTCCGAGAGGCTAGCTGCGACCGCGCTGACTGCTACGTACAGATGTCCACGGGCTACAAGATCACACTCGCGTTGATTGCCAAGGAGACGGGTCCCATCAACGCTGCCTACCCGCCTCACGTGATGGTTCCGGGTCAGGGGCCTCAGGATTATAGCTATATGCTACAGCCCAAACTTGTTGCTACGCACACCTTTGGCGACGCACCGGCCTTGGACGTTATTCTTGTCCCCGGCGGCATGAGTGTCAATGTGCTCGAACAGAACAACGACACCTCCGTCGAGACGTTTCTCCAGAATCGGTTTGATAAGCTCGACTACTTGCTCAGTGTCTGTACCGGCAGCGCCATTCTCGCGTCCTCTGGCCTCCTTAGCGGTCATAGGGCGACGTCAAACAAGGGTGCTTGGGCATGGGTCACGACGCATGGCAAGAATGTGACGTGGGTCCCAAGTGCTCGGTGGACGCAAGATGGCAAGATCTGGACCAGCTCCGGTGTATCGGCTGGTATGAACCTCTGCAATCCGGAACGAGCTAGACATGCCAAACGGCACGGGAGCTAACCACCTAATGATAGGAATCGACATGATGTATGCGTTTTTGAAACATGTCTATGGCGAGAACGATCCCGTCCTAGTCTCAACCATGAACGGCATTGAGTACGCCCCGCATACTGACCCGAACTGGGATCCTTTTTCCATTGTCTATAACGTACGTATGCCTCGTTTTTCCTAAAGAGCCTCAAAATTAACAGACCCAGGTGCCCGGGCATGTTAATGGCAGCTTGGACAGTTGCGTCGGCCCAGTTGGCAGCCGATCCTAGGATTCGCAGCGGGATCAAGAATCAACGCAATGGCACGTTCATGCGGCCCGGTGGGGGGAGTGAGCGAATATGAGAGAGTTGTCAGACAGATAATTGAAAAGACTTGGCGTTTAAAGGAGCTTAACCCACGTTGGTGGTGACGCATGTACTTAACCGGAGCGCTCTGTCCGACAACAGCGTTGAATTCTACAAGGGGTAAGGGATACCGTACCGATTCAGATTCAAGATGCCTAAGATGTGATTGGTCGAGGGCCCATGACGCCGCGAACATGTGCAAAGCAGCTCAAACTTGCTCATGCTCATTCCTTGTCCCGCAAATTCAGAACACCGGTTCCGTGCGGAAGGCTGGGTCTCAACCCGTTCCATGCCCCAAATTGGACACTTCGTTGACGAACCGCCGGAAACTTTGCCGTTCTTGGACACTGGGTACAAGGGACGATGGCGCGGACTTGGGATGCCCGTTGGGGTCATCCGTGCCACATAGTAAAAGTCCGGATTTCGGAAGCGATACGACTGCTTCGGCGGAGCACGCTCATCTCGTCGTCTCACTCCCTCACCTGTCACCTGATTACTAAAATCGTTATTCGCGGTTGTCATCACCGGTCCGGCCGTGGCTTCGTTGCGAGTTTCATTCTTTGCAAGATAGGAGAAATGACTTACAGTCCCGACGGTCTCTCACTGAAAGCCAGATGTGCCGAGAAAGGCGCCGATCAAAATAGAAATGATGATGTAGCCACTGTAGTACATGGCGAGCCCATGAATGCCATATCCCGGGGGACACAGACGATTCTTTGGATAAGGTAAAATACTTGATAGATTCGAGCTAGCTCTTGAAACATCACCAATGTGGTGAGCCAGAAACAGTTCTCAACGCAACTCGCTTGATCATTTCGCTGTCGACCTACAGTCTGACAATAACTACCCCCTAACAATGCTCAACACCTTGGGCTCCCCAAAACCGATTTCCCTTCACTCATCCACAAACCTCGCGTCAAACAGCAAGCTCACATCCCCGTAATTGTCGACCACCTTGTCGCCAAAGACAGCATCCAAGTACCCTCCTCCCCGCTCCCTTCCGCGACGCACCATCTCAAAGCCAACCGCTTCGACATGCAACCCCCCCATGGGGCTCAACTCCCCATCCGACCCCGCCGAGGGACTCGACTCAACATACCCGTCCAACCCAACCGCCTCCTCACGAAGCATCGGCCCCACCCCAGCAGCACCGTCATCCTCTGGCACCGGAGAGGCAGGCCAGAACGCCGCAGGCGCCAATACCAGCTGATGCCGCTTACACGTCCACCCTTCCGCCTCGGCAGAAAGACTTGAAACCCCTTGTAAAGCGGCCGCGACGAGATCGGCAACCTTCTGCAACGCCTCGCTGGCGTGGACGAGCATCTCGGCGGCTGATGAACTCTCTTGTATAGCGGTGAGGTTGATGGTAGGGGTAATGTAGCGGAGGAGGTGCACTGGAACTGTGACCTTGGCGCGGGTGAGGGTGTCGAAAACGAGGGTGGCGTGCATGGTTGCTGGGGTTGGTTTGTGGCGGGGTTTGGGTAGTTCCGGTGTTGGGCGTTGCTTGCGAGGTCGGTGACGGCTATGCGGAGTTCTGGGCAAACGATTGGTGATGGTAAACCAGGTTGTAGATGCAGAAGGATGCTGTGATATGGTATGTTTGTGTTGCGGTGTTGAACTGGGGGAGATGCGGTGGTCTGGTCCAAAGAGACCAGAAGTGCGCGAGTGGTTCTCAAACTCTGAGGGGCCATTTCTTCTCGCCCTTTCCAACTGCGGTTACGAGCGAGACAAAGCCACGGAAGGCATGTTGAAGATCGGATTCGGTCGTTGGAGCAACAGCAACCCACTAGGTACACGGAAGAATAGAAGCAGAAAAGATGGAAGCAAAACACAAGCAACAGTTGAGCCAGCTCTCCTCACCATTTCCGAAATTCCATTCGTCCAGATCACGGCTCCAGCTTGATAGCTGCAGCTGGCATACCTATCTTTGTTGGCTGCCGCGGAAGACACTAGATGTAAATACCTCCGCAATCCCTGATGCCCCCCGCGCTCTGCCACTGTCCGAGATCGAGTTAGTGCACAGATCCAACAGCAGAACGGATTCCTGTTCGAAGTAATACTTACAACACAGCCCCAGAATCCAATTATCTGGTCGCGTTTCTGAACGGACCCGCCGGCCTTGCCCACGTTGGCTCTGTCAACCAACTCGGCTGACGGCGGGAGCCAAGTGGTCCGGTCGCGGTTTGTTTCGACCTAGAACATCAATTAATACGTCTCGGGTAACGGGAATGACGACGTCGGTTACTTACTCTGAACCCAAGAGTCCAGTCGTTCACGGTCACCGGCTCGAAGCCCGTAATCCTTTCCCCCCCAGGCCCATCAATTGAAATCCTGCATCTTTCCTTCAACGTGTCTTGGTCCTCCGGGCCAAAGTAGATGAGGGGGCGACCATCCGAAAAGGATACCTCCAATGCCCACAGCGGTGTCTCAAATTCGTCCTCCCACTCCTGCGGCTGCCAAACAGTGAGGCCAGTCACAAGCTCCAGGTTTTGACCTCGCGCACCCCCAAATAGAACCAGAGACACAGGGAGTGCAATTTCATTGCACGTTCTATTCAGAGGAATGCCCGTGAAATTGATATGGGGCATCGGGAGGTCGGGGTACCAGAGGGTAGAATCCCGCACGGCGAGCTCAGTTTGCAGTTTTGTTTGGTCAGGAACCGCGGCAGACACACTCAACGAAATCAGCTTGAGGGCCTACACCAAGAGCATGGTTAGAGTCGGGGCGTAAACGACGGAGTTTCCAATCACTTACATCGAAGGTTCCCTTCAAATCAGTGATCCTTTCCAGGCACGATGAGCTGCAGACAAGTTTCCTTTTCGGAAGGGACTCATGCTCCCCCGCCCAATCCGACAACAACCCCGTGTCTGTTATCATCGACAGTCCGCGAATTCCAAAGTTATCGATGGCCAAGCAAAACCCAGACACGCCGAGAGGTTTCCGTTTGCAATCAAGGAGCAACACTCTGTTGTCAGAATGCTGATATCCCAAGGTGAATGAACCGCTGCTTCCACCCTTCGAGGGGATCCGGATCCCGGACACATATCGACGACCATGAATCTCCACTGTGAAAACCACCACGGCGGTTACTTGGGCTGGGAGCTGAAGTGAGCGTTCGTAGAGCGATGTATTCGTCTCCCTGGTGCCGCCCGCGGTGATCCAGCGGGTTTCAGGACCGAAAACACTGTCTGGGAGACCGCCGGCGCAGTGACTGTCTCCGGCCGCGCGCACCAAATTGCGGAGGGAAGACGCTAGGCCCATGATGCGTGCCCTGCTATCGGCCCAAGCTTGGTAATCGACAAAGGGCTTGGCCACGCGACAGAGTGCGCCCCACTTGCCTGGGGCCGATAAGAAGTACGGCCTAGCTTCAAGGATGTGTCCGAAATCCCGGCCAGGGAAGAAGCGAGATTTCCAGAACTGGTCGTGAAAGCCCAATGAAGAGAAGCTACGAGAAGCTTGACGCAAGGCGTAAGTGTCGGGCAGAGTGAGGTTTTCGAGGATCATTTGCCGAATCTCGACGGGGAGCTGGTGGAAAACATCCCTGGAGCGGGTCTTCAGGTTTTGTCGTTGGATCTTCTGTCGCAGTGATGTCCGCCTGTGGTTGGGTGTGGTCACTATGGCATTCGACTCGCGCAATGTTGCTTGGATTGCGAGGGTGAGCTTGGGGTCGAGCCGAAGAGGGTTGTAAGATGTAAGACCTGGAAGGCTGCAGCCTTCGGCATTGATGTGATCTGACAGCACTCCGAGTGTCAGTTCTTCGCTCGCGCCCGGGTACCAGTAAACTCCGCCATATGCATGCCCCCAGTCCAAGGTGGCTTGATTACGTCCCCAAAGCTCCGGAGGCTCAATAGGTGTGGATCGGCAGATGTCGAACAAGAACTGGATCTCTCGGTCGGAAGGCGACCAAGAGTCGGTCAAGATGCCCCAACAAGCCTCGTGAAACGGAAAGCCATATGCCAGGCTTGCTCCAGAACGATTTCCATAACAAATTCCCATCAAATTAATCCCGATTGTCGGAGATTCCGCATCTGAACCATTGACCTTGATCTCATCTCTGGTGTCGAGCCGTCGTCCGGGACCCGAGAGACGTGCAGGTTTGATGGGCTCCAATTCTTCGGCGTAGACTAAGATTTTATCGGGAACTCTGTCAGCGTTGAATCGGATAGATGGACACCAAATTGCGGATACTGTAAAGGGACGTAAGTGAACTGAAGTGAAGCAAGCTTACCGGCGCGATATTTGGCCTTCCATTCTGGACACGGCCCCAATCCGCCCGATCCCGGCAACTTGCTCTTCTGCACCTCTCCCCCGCAGAGGACGCAGCTAACGTCAGGAAAACGAACGGGATTCATCTGCAAAAACTCGTCAGCCGTAAAAAGCCCCGAGCTGAAGGCTAAAATCAGCCGAATGATGCAGGACAATAGCACGAAACTCGAACACACCTTTGGCACCCGGTGTTTCTTGTTTGTTTTGCTTGTCGGGTTGGGTTGTTGATGGAACATTCACAAGACCAAATTTTGTGGCAGGCTGACCAAACAAAAACAAGAATAAAAAAAAAGGGCTGGCTTGAGGTTGCAGTGGTGGTTGCGCCTTCAGTTTCGTTTAGGTACCAGGGCAGGCAGCAGGTCAGGCAAGACTTCCATGTTCAACAGTCAACACTGCGATGGTCCCACACTCGGCGATCTTGTTTAGGCAGCCATTGAAATCTACCGGGGGCGGGAAATATGTAGGTTTGGGTTTGAGTTGTGTTCACCGGGCATCCCAGCTGCCAACACTTGCCGCAGTGTGAGAAGACTTAAGGTAGGTCTTTGGGACCTTCCTCGATTCCAACCGCAAACGAGGCCCAACAGCCATTTCTGCGATAAAAAACTGCGGCATTGATCGCCTACCGAATAATAACCTGCGCTCTACGCCGCAATATTGCGGTACGTTTCCTCGAAGGCCTTCTTGTCCCGCTCAACATACGCCTCAAAGGTCGTCGTCGGCACCCCCCAACCCTTCGCCGCCTCCGCATGCCCCGCCGTCGAGCCGTCACGCAAGATCTCCTGGAGTGCGATCAACGGGTTGGCCGCCCTGGCCTCCTCTATCTCGTCGCCAGACAGATACTTGGCACGAATATCGAGCCCTGTCACCTTGCGGATCGTCTCGATGACCCTCTCAATCGTCACCGACTCGCTGGCGAGCTCGATCTTCTGCCCGTGGAACCTCTCCGGGTCTTGGAATGCCGCTACGGTAAACGCCCCGATATCCTCGTGGTCGATCAACGCGAGCTCCGTGTCGGGCCGCAAGGCGAGGACAAAAAGCCCCGTTTCTGCGGTCCCGGGGTACAGCAGCTGCACCTTTGGCGCGAGGAAGTTGGTCACAAAAAAGCCCGGCCGGAGAATGGTCCAGTGCGGGAATCTCTGTACTTCCTCTTCGAGGACGTGCTTGGCCGCAAACGCCTTTCCGAAAGGGTGCGCGTCCCTGCCGGGCTGGGACATGACGCTGCTGTACACGACGTGGGTGACGCCGGCGGCCTCGGCGATGCGCAGCACGTTCTTGCCGTGCTCAGACTCGTTGGTGGGGTTCGTCAGGTCGGGCATCATGTTCAGGAAGAGCAGGTCGGAGCCGCCAATGGCGGCCTCGAGTGCGGCATTGTTGGTCCAGTCTCCTTGGTGAACCTCCACACCGATGGAGGCCAGGGCCTGGGCCGCGGCCGAGCTGGCGTCTCTGGTTGTGGTGCTGACCTCCCATCCCAGGGCCCTGAGCTGGCGGGCCACAGATCCACCCTGTGTACCTGTTGCTGTGCTGACATAGACTTTGTGTGGAGCCATGATCGCGGTGCGGTTGTCTTGTCTTGACGATTTCTTGGTGGTCGCTTTGGAGGATGGACATTCCAGATGCACATTCGGGGTGGCTCCCAGTAAATCCCATTTCCAACTCGGCTCTCGGAGGGATTTGTGCGTCCTGCGGCACAAGGACCGCACGCTCCCGGCGAGTTACCGGAGACTTCGATGATGCAACTCGCGTACCCCGCCCTCGTGCATCGCTGCGTCTTCCATGTTTGGCCCAGATACTCGCACCGAGCCTGGAGGCGGAGAACCAGTTCCTCCGTTCATGTTACAGCAGGCTTCTTCGAGTTACTCCAGCTATCTTGAATATCTGTTCTCAATTCACAACACGTGACCGTGACTTCAAGTTGGACTGGCACTTGACGTTGCGTCAACATCCTTGGTGGTGGTGAGGTTGGAGGCATCTCGCCTCCAGGCGCTGATTGGCCGGGAAGTTCCGCGGCAACTGAAATTCCTGACACCCATCGATGTTGGCAGGTCGAAGAGGAACGGAGCAACAGCAAAGAAATAGCGACGGCGAGCCTTTGCGTTGGCTTGTGATTTGTGGGATGCCTCCCAGCTGTGCCGGCTGAGGGGAATGACGGCGATGGATGGGCAGAATCGCTGGGCGGTCTGCAAGGCTGCTGGGTGGCTGACGCGATCCCACGAGCCGCCAGCGCCGTCTCAATTGCGTTAGCGGAAGATTCATTGTTTGTTTCTCAATTGCGTTAGCGAGAGAATTCCCGTCCTGCGTTGCCTCTGACATTTTCTTTCTGGACGGCCGTCTGACAATCCCTTTTACAAGCACCTTTGAGAACGGAACAAAAGACAAATGCCTCGGCACAAGTGTGCAAGCACCTGCAGAATCACGTCTCCCCAACATCTGACAGCAAAATTTCGACAGAGCTGCAGCGTTGAAGCCATCTTAGGGGGTGGGAAATGCCAAATGCCAGTTCTTGGCAAGCGCCGGCTCTGTGGACCCGCGACTCTCGAGCCTCGCCGATGTGACTCAACAGAGTCAACAATTCTTCTAATTTTCTTCGGCCGTCTTCTAGCTTAGCGCCAAGCGAGAACCAAACAACCTCAACCAAAACGGCACGGATTTTGGATGTGGGTGGATGAGTTGCGCGTCCTCCGTAACGTCCATGTTCAACTTGCAAATCTCGCTTCCGCATCCACGCAGGGCGCACAACGCTTCCCACACGCACTCACAACTCCAAGACCATGGGCGTCTGCATAACGTTATGAGAGACCGTGGGATGCGATGCACTGCTGTGGGCAACTGCCGGTGTGGGTGGATCTGACCCCTTCGTCTCCACCGGACGGAGACGCGACGGCCCCCGACGGGACCCCTGGTTGAGATTACCTCGTAATGTTGCAGTCGATCATGTCAACAACAGGCAACATTTTCGGCCTCCACCTCGCCATCTTGTCCAGACTGCACACGATGCGGACCCAAGACGACCTTCAAGAACCGATCCGCCGATGAGAATCAACGGTGATGTTCAATCTGGAATGGCATTGCAGATCCCTTCCCCCTCTGCCTCTGCGAGATCGATCGCCCAGCTCCCGCCCCCTATTCGCCAAGGCTTGCCTTTTCCGGACGGGACCTGGTTCTGGCCACTGGGGACCCCGGCACTGCAAGGCACTGCAAGTCAGCGGCCCGAGGCCAACCATTTGTCTTGGCCTATTGACATCGCGATAGTCGCGTCTTGGCAGGCAAATGAGACGCGGTTCAGCCCCAGCGCGGCCGGTGCAGGGGCCTGAGTGGTTGCCGAGACGGGACACGCGAGGGGATCCCAACGGCGCAGTGGCGCCCAAGCCCCTTGAAGGCCTGGAAATTGGACGATTCTGTTTTTTGGGTCGTGTTCAGCCCTCGGAATACAAAAAAGGAGGTCCCCTCTCATCTTCCCCGAAGACGAGCTTGCTCTGTTCTGTTTCCGCAAACAACACCCAAAGCCATAAGATAACACACTGTGTCCCTCCTTTACCACAGCACACCCCGCACACTCCGCACACTCCCATTCCAACGACCCAAACCACCACCACCGCCCACCCGCAACCACCAACCAAGTCCAAAATGTCTTCCGCCGAAGCCAAGCCCGTCGTTGTTGAGGAGAAGCCGGCCGAGCAGCAGCAGCAAAAGCCCCCCGCCGCCGAGGAGGAGAAGCAGCCCAACCCGTTCGTCGAGATCCTCAAGTCGATCTTCAGCTGCCTCCGCAAGCCGGTGCTCAAGGAGTTCGAGGACGCCGCCAAGGACATCGCCAAGGACCAGGTCAAGGACGAGTTCAAGGACCAGGTCAAGGACCAGGTCAAGGAGCAGGTGCAGGACCAGCAGCAGCAGGCTCAGGATGCTTCGACCGAGGAGCCGCCTGTCGCTAACCCTGCGACCAAGGATGGCGTGACGACCACTGTTAGCGCCAACTAAGGGGCCTTTGCGAGGGGATGGAGGAGGATGGTGTTGGGGACGGGGTGGAACGGGAACTGGTGGTCATGGAGGGGGATTACAATCCTTTTAATCTTTGTTTCCTTTTTTGTTGCAACAGTAGTTGATCAATATACCCAAGCCGGATTTTCCTTTCTCTCACCTTTTCGCTCACATGCACAGGACAAACCAACTCAACAACTCTACCTCACGACTGTTCCTCCTCTACCTCCACCTCTACCTCCCCCTCCCCCTTCGCAGCCCGCTCCTCCCTCCGGTTCATCCTCCTCCCATAACTCGTCTTCTCCTCGTGCCCCACCCCCTCCCACGTCTTGGTATCCGGCAACCCGTACGTGCTGATCCCCCTTCCCCAGGTCGTCCACGGGTTCGTCCAGCGCACCACCTCGCGCGGCACCGCCCCGCCGGGCAGCATGTCGCGCCACTCCTTGGGCTTGTCGCGGTGGATGAGATAACCGCCGAGGTGGCGGTGCCAGACGTCCGGGGGCCGCTCGTCGCGGGCCTCACCGCCGCCGCCGCCATCGCCGCGCGTCCAGTGCCGCGCCAGGGAGAGACGCACCTGCCGCTCGATGCCGCGGTGGCCGGTGACGGTGGTGAGGCGGTGGGCCCAGCCGTAGGTGTACACGGAGCGGTTGAGCGGGGAGAGGTCGCGCGCGACGGGGAGGGCCATCGGAGGGAGGTGGGCGGCTGTGATGAGGGGTGGGATGTCGGGGAGGTCGAGGTCGGGCACGATTTGGACGGGGAGGTGCAGGTCTGGGGGCACGGGGTGGTTGGACCATTGTTGGAAGGCATGGCGGAGGGTTGAGGGGGAGGGGCGCTCGCTGGTGGGCTCCGTGTCGGAGGAGGGAGGGAGGATGAGGGCTGCGCGGGTTTCTTCCGAGTGGGTGGAGATGGCATCGATGAGCCGGCGGAAGTAGGCGGCTGCGAGGCCGGTGCAGACCAGCTTCCGCCCGCGCAAAGCGAGGTACAAGACGGTGGGCAGGATGTCTTGCCTTGCAACCAGTTCGTTGTTGCTCTCGGTTTCGTGGTCGAGGATGGACTGTGTGATGATGTCCCGCTGGGACTCGGGCTGCAGCGGGACCGGCCCGTGGTGCAGGTCCGTGACCAGGGCCACCAGGGCGCTGGGGTCGAGGTTCAGCGTCTCGGTCAGCCGGCCGCAGTCATCCCCTACGAGCGAGTCGCGGTCGCGAGTGAGCGCGGCGATGGCGGTGTCGAGAGCAGGGGCGGCTTCAGTCAGGAACGCGCTGTCGGCGCAGCTGACCTCGACGTTGATGTCGTCTCCCCCGATTTTGTGCCTGATGAAGTGCAGCATCCTGTCGACGAGCTCCGACTTGCCCTCGCTGAGCCCCGGCAGGATGAGGTGCACGTGGTGGCAGTGGTTCCACCGGGCCGCCAGAATAATTTTCTTGACGGTGTCGGCGAACTCGGTGTGGCCCAGTCCTTCGGGTCCTTCCGTGTCGCGATCACCACCCTTCCCGTCCTCCCCGTCCTCCTCTTCCGGGTCGCTCGCCCACCCCTCGGCCACAACTTGGTACTCGAGCGTCTTGGGCGATATGGAGATGAACTTGATCCAGGTGGCGCCGCTGTCGACGACGGCATCGACGGCAACGGGCCTCTCCTGGAATGGCTGGTCTTTGTATGCAAGCCACCCGAGGTCGGGATCGACGGGCAGGCGGGGGCTGCGCGGAAAGTCCTTGTTCACGGCGACGAGGCCGCGGCACTTCTTAACGACGGCCCACCTGTCATCCCAGCAGCAGCTCCGGATTCCAAAATACTGGGCATGGGAGATGGCGGCGCCCGACGATGCGCGCCGCTTGTGGGTGAACTTGTCGAGGGCGCGCTGCTGCACCTTGAGCAAGGCGTTGAGCCCCCGCACCGGGCGGTTGCCTGCGTCGGCTGCCTGCTGCAGACTGTGCAGCTCCCGGATGCAATCCTGCCATTGCACGATGAGCGACTCCAAGCAATCGTCCAGCGCTGCATCCGCGGGGGCTTGGCTGCTTTTGGAGCCGGGCGGCGACGCTGTTGCCGTCGTCGCGGTTGCTGTCGGTGCCGCTGTCAATGTCATCATGGTCGCTATTCCGTGGGCTGGTTCTGCAATGGGCACCGTATCGCCTGGAAACGGGCGATCATTGTTGTCCAAGATATATATACAGAGAATGTGCAGGCAGCACCTTCAGCCTGTCAACAACAGGGCGTGCCTCGTTGTCTTTCTGCCTGCCGTGGCTTGTGCTGAGAGACAGTGGAGGTTTGGGCCATTTGGTGCCTGGAAAATTTGGTCTGCCGAGAGTCACATGTGCGGGATTTGGAGGGTTAGGGTTCCCGTTGGCCCTCCATCACATCGTGTCAGTCATCCGGAGGTCAACACCACCACTGCACACTTGGATGCAATTTTTCGTGGGAGAACATTCCAGGACTAATTCATTCCGCTCACTTCTCAATCTACGTTACCTACCTTGCAGCACCAAGCCCCTCAGTCAATTGGTACCTTGGTTAGGTAGCTTTGACGCCGTCCACTACACGCCCCGAGACACATCAGAGCAGGAACTAGAAACGCAGGCTTCGCAAGGTTTCGAGACGAAAAAAAAATAAAAGGAGAAAGAAGTATCTTGTGAACACCTGAGCCCAGGCTCGAACCCAGCTGGGTCTGTAGGGTAAGTGGCCTAGGTAAGGAAAGCTCCTCGCGAAGGATTAGGACCAGTCAGTATTTCGACTTAACCTGCGTATCAACCACTGCGCCATCCGCGGTTTGTTGTATGCAGTGCTCCAAGCCGGCGCCCATATTTCCATCCTGGAACTCATTGCACCGCGCTTCTTCCTCAACAGAGATCACTCACAATACCAAACCCTTCAGCCATTGGACATCTTAGACGTTTTGCATCACACGCTACACGACGGTCGAGACAGTGATTGCTTCACCATGATTCGAGAACGAAAAGGGAAAGAGAAAAAAATGATGTGGAGCGCCTGAACCCGAACTCGAACCTGGGTGTGTAGGGTGAGAGGCTGATGGTGAGGAAAGCTCCTCGCGTAGTCTTAGGGACAGTCGTGTATCTTTGACTTAATCTAACGCGTCAACCACCCACCACTGCGCCATCCACGAATTTTGTTGAATTTAGTGCTCTGAACCGAAACCCATATCCCCCCCCTCCGCTGGCGCAGGTTGCCAAACACGGCCATGCCACTTTGACACTGTTTCTCTGCCTTCCTGCCCATGGTCCGCCAACTTGCATTTCCCAACCGGCGCTTGCGATGCTTCCTTGATCTCCCCATCCTGGTGTTTCTGCACATCTTCACTTTCTTCCCTCTTGATGCAAGTCTTTGCCTCGAGTTTTATTTTCTGGGCAAAAGTTGACCTGCATGTCCTTGCCTTGAGAATTCCATTTTCTCTTGAAAAATGTACCCTCGCACCACTTGTCCGAGCCACTTTCTTGCCTTCTTTCTTTGGCCGATCAAATTCATTCTGAGAAACTCCTCGATCTGGATTTATCCCGAGCCGTCCTCCATTCCCTCGCATCTAATCGGAAACCCCCAATAACTTCACTTCGAAGCAATCCTCGATTCGCATTTCTCTCGTCCAACATCCCATTCTTTTTCGACAGGCCAAATCAGGTGCTCTGCAATCTGAAAAGTCCACCTGTCACCGGCTTGCAAAACGGTCTTCCCAACCGTTGTAAGGTTCGTTTGGGCAACCCCAAAATCAGGTTTCGTCGCTAAAGTGTGTTGCGGCATCAGGTCATCGATTGCATCCATCTCCACCCCACGTCCCACATCCTCGACCCGCTCAACATGGCCGAGCAGAAGAAGACTCTGAAGAAGATTCTTCTCCGTTTTACCGGGTTTCGCATGCCCGCTGGCAAACTACTGGACAGCGAGGGCGACACGCTCCTCGTCGTATCGCGCATCGCCCAGATGCATCCCTCTCGCAATCCCTACGACTTTCTGACCGAAGACATGGTGCACGAAAAACTCTTGGAGCTCATGGAGACCTGCCATGCCGTCCGGGAGTTGATGCTGTACAGCAACCGCATGGAACGTTTGATGTGGGAACGCGTTCAGATGAACACCTCGTGGGCCCACACCATCCCAATCCGCATTATCCGAAAGCTGGCCCTCGAGCTGGCCCATGCAGCCTACAAGAACACGCAAGCCAATCACACCCAGCGCAACAGCCGGGGCGAGCCGCTGCCGTGGTGCAAACTCGCTGTCGCTTCGTTCCTCTTTGCTCGCGACATCTTCGAGTACGAGCAAAACGCTGGCCTGTGGAGCCAGGACCAGACGTACCGGTCCGACTTCACCGAGCTCCGGGCCCCGGCCATGCACGCGAATGGCAGGCCCAGCCTTCGCCGGGACGGAAGCGCGGTTACCATTCCCGTGTTTCCGGTCCGCAATCTTGGCAAGGGACACGGCTTGCGCTATGGCAAGACTGGGGTCTGGGAGAAGACGGAGGAACACCCTAAGTGGTTCAGCCGTCTCAAGCGCGTGTAGGTCGGCCAAAGCAATGGCAGAGGGGGAGACCGGGGGCAGCAGCAAGGGGTCACGGCGATGATGGGATGGCAATGTCGGTAGGAAGAGCACATATATCCGAAGCGAATGTACAGTACCAAATGGAAGACTGTGCCAAAAATACAGCGCCCACGTGAGTGAAGGCGGGAATCCTTGCTCCGTGGACTTCGTCATCCTGAGACGTTCATTTGTCCTGGGTTGCTCAAATCCCGACGCCTTTTGTCGCTGTCGTGTTCTTTTATGTCGCTTTGTTTTACTGGACTGTGGATCAATGTCTTGTCGTGGTTTGTACACACAAAGACCCGCCTCCAAGCCTGTACATCAGGTGGCTGGCCGAGGCGATGGACAAGCGGGAAGACAACGATAACAACGACTGGGGCAAAGACAAGACCATTATGCGGCCAAAATGAAATCCCTAAACTCTCTCATCCCTGTATAGTACAAAGCATTCCTTTCCCATGCCAATGACGCCACAAGTCCCAACCTCGTCAACAATCTTCCCAGACCAAAGCCTTCATTTATCCCGTCTTCCTCAAGCACAAGCACAACTTGTCGTGGCCATGTTCATCTTCAAAACTTGTTTGGCTTGCCAGCTGTCAGATGAACGTCTTGCCGCGACATTAGACACGCTTCAGAGATTTGAACGCTTTGGGCTCGTGTTGGGTCTCGAAGTATGTCTCGCTCAGCTTGTCAGAAGAAACGATGGCGGCGTCGAAGCGGTAGATGGGGAAGACCGGCTGGGTGACCGGCTTGCGCTTGGGCCCAATCAGCCTCTTGCCGTTCAGATAAACCGGGCCGCGGAACTCAGAAAAGTCCCGATCCTTGTCATCGTCCGGCTGCTTCAGATGGCTTTCGTACTGGCCGATGTCGTCTGCGAACCGCAGGGCAGCAATCGCGAGTTTGCAAGACGGCTGGATAATGCCGGCTTTGCTGCGCTTCGGGTCCTTGTAATGAGCCCAGGCACCCTGCGCAAGTCCGAGGGCCAGCGTGCGGAGCACCGGGTATTCAATGTTGCCATGAGCCCACGACGTTCTGGCGTGGACGCGGTCCCAAAGTCGGGGCTCCATGCGGGATCTCATCCACATCGCGTCGCGCTCTTCGTGGCAGGCTTCCATGAGCTCGAGCAGCTTGTCGTGCACAATGTCCTTATCCAAACGCTCTGGACCTTTGTGAGGGTGCATGGGACAGAAGCGGCCGAGGACGCGAATGCGGTCGCTATTAGAAAGAAAAAGATCATCGGAGCGAATGCGCAAACCCGGTAGATCGCTCCTCAGCACGGCCCCGAAGGTCTTCCGTGGATGGATGGGCATGGCGAATATGCAGAGAAGTCGGCTTGTAGTCTTGACTGCGAGGACAAAAATTGTTGGATCAGCTGGGTCGTCCTTTTTTCTTCTTCAGTCCTCTGGTGTTGCCGCTTTGCTGGTCCCAACTTTGGGTTCTGATGAGAGCAGTAGAAACTTCGAGCAAACCTCTAAAATTCCGAAGAAAGGGAGAGCGGAGGAGGGGAAAAGAGCAGTGACGAAGAAAACAACAACATACCTTGGTGCGAGAAGAACGTAGTCGAAAATGATCGGATCGCAAAAGCTGGTCAGAGAGGTCGTGTCCAGCGACGATGCAGCAGGCTGAAGAAATTGCCCCAGAAATAATGCGAGGTCGCATAAAGTTGATGGGTTGCGTTGCAGGGCCAAAAGAAAACCGAGACGGAGAATTTTGGAAATTCTCCGTGATGCTGATTTGTGAAGGAACCTGGAAGGCTGCGGCGAGGGTTGTGCGGAGGGCTGCAGAGGTGGTGCACCGCTGGCCAACAGGTCGGAAAGCAGCTGTCCCACTTGGGTGGCGGTTTGAGTGAGCAAAGATGCGCCCAATTAAACCAAGGCCAGGCTCGGGAGTTTGGGAAACTTCGAGGAGGGGGGGTGGTTTATGGGCGAGGTTGCGAACAGCCAAATCAAACCAAACCACGGATGGCGCAGTTGGCAGGTGGTTGACGCTTTGGTACAGCCAAACAGCATTGGCGCTCCTAATCCCTCGCGAGGAATATCCCCCCTCATTCAGCCACCTGCCAAGTTCGAGACGTGTTGAGATCGCATCCAATTTTTTTTTCCTTGATCGTTTTCTCTTTTCGACTTTTGGACAACCGTTTCCCGTGCTTGGAAGAACATGCCTTTTTGTTTGCTGTGTTACGTTTGAAGCCTGGGTAGAAATGATGTGTTGCTGGTGTGTCGGCACCCAAACATCATCAATCTGGCTTGCCGGTACGATCTTCCTCAGCTGAGGTTCGATCAGGCTGTCCGGGCAGCTAGATTTCAACCTAAAGTTCAGTCCTTTCAGGTTGCCCCCCAAATGCCGACGGTCTTTCGGGCTAGTAAGAATGATAAGACTACGCCTGACACTCGACGCATCTATCGCTAATCCTGAGTTTTTCGCAGAGTGCTTGCAGCTTAGATACTTCTCAATAGATTTTGGAAGAAAGAGATTGGTGGTGTTCCTGGTTCTTTGTGGCAACCGGACGTTGGGATAAAGATGCCAAGGCCGGGCCCGCTCGGAAGACAGGAAAACGCCAAGTCGGCCGGGGTGGTCCGTGTTGCTCCGTGTGGGCCCGCACACCCCCCGGTGCGCTTCGGTTGTCTGGTGGTTCTTTTGTTTGCTCAAGCACGACAACTACTTTCTTCTACCTGTCGGACACTTATCACCACGAGGGGTGTCTTTTCTCTCCAGGCTCTGCCTGTGTGCCTTTCTGTTCTCGTCGAACCGGGACAGAGGCGAGTTTCCTGGCACGACTAATGACCTCAGGCGGCCCGGGCAGCTGGACTTCGCGTCGGTGATCGGGATTAGCAACGAGCCTTATTTTGTCTACTTCTTTGTCATCGAGCTTGAAGAGGAGACTAGTTAGACGCTTTGATGACAGCTGTATTGGACCACCTGCAAACCCGGGGAGAGGGACGGCTTGTTCCACGGCGACAAGTTGCCCAACCAATCAGGCACTTCCATCCTCAAACGTTAGATTGCCAACTTACTCATGTACATGACGCTCTATAAAGCGGAGACACAAAAGGGGCCCCTTTCCTTGACATCTTCCCACACCCGTCCGAGGGAGCTTGATTGCCTTTTTAAGAACTGCCCAAATGACTTGACCCCGACCACACCACCGCCATCTCTGTCCCAAACCACAGATCCTCTCAGCACAGTGTACCGCGGCCAATTGTAAACTTTGCGGCCCTCGTACGGTGTGTAGTCTGTCGCATGATGTAGCATCTCGTTTGTCAAGATGATGTTCGGCTTTCGGTGGTCCGGGTACCAGACCACTAGATCGGCATCGGAAACGCCGGGGATGAGGGCTCCCTTACGAGGGTACAATCCATAGAGCTTGGCTGGATTCGTCGAAGTGACCTCGACAAACTTGGTGAGCGGCAGCTTTCCGGCCGAGAAGACGAGGGGAAGTCTGGTTTCGACGCCGGGGATTCCGTTCGGGATATGGCGAAATTGGCCATGCGGGTGCTGCTCAGTGAGACAGCTCTTCTTTCCCTTCTCAGCATCATCGTAGTTGAACGGGCAGTGGTCCGAGCTGAGAATGGTGAAGGTACCATTTTTGAGCGCCGTCCAGATGCCAGATTGGGCGGCCTCGTCCCGCGGCGGTGGCGAGCAGACACACTTGGCGCCCTCAAAACCAGGGGTGTCAAGGTCGGCACGGGTGAGAAAGAGATATTGTGGGCAGGTTTCTGCAAATATTGGTTGGCCCGTGTTCTGGGCCTGGCGGATGCGCGACGCCGCGTCCGGATCGCTAACGTGGACCAACAGAATCGGTGTGTTGGCAACGAGAGAGGATAGAGCAATGGCTCGGTTGGTCGCCTCGGCTTCCAAGACCGGTGGACGGGAGTTGGAGTGGTATTTCGGCAAGAAGAGCTCCTGGGACTCGAGCTGCTCCGTGAGCCAGTTGAGGACATCGCCATTTTCAGCGTGGATCATGGTAAGAATTTCCTGTTCCCGGGCATGAAGCAGTACCGAAAGAATCTGGTCATCCCGCAGCTGGAGAGCGTCGTAGGTCATGTAAATCTTTACGGAGCTGACACCCTCGTCTTCTTTGAGTGTTTTCAGCTCGGACAGCGCCTGCCGGCTCGGATTCGCACAGAGAAGATGGAGCCCGTAGTCGCAGTAGCTGTTGCCTCGGGCTCTAGCCTTCGTCGCGGCCAACGTCTTGAGCAAGGATGGTTCTTGCTTTTGCTGAGGTGCGAAGCTCACAATGGTGGTACAGCCTCCGGCAATGGCCGACCTGGTCCCTGTTATTCCAAAGGGTTAGCTTTGAGTAAGCCATGGTAGAGGAGTGGCGAGTGTTACCAGTTTCAAATGTATCAGACGACGAGCCCTTTCCGAACATGGCCGGCTCCTCGAGGTGTACATGACAGTCCACGCCGCCTGGCTAATGGCGTTGCGCTAGATCAGAACTGTGCCCACAATGCAACCTGAGGGTCTCGGGGCTTACTGACAGTCACATAGCCACCCTCAGCATCAATCACACGAGCGGCTGGCGCTTCTGCAAGCGATCCCGTTGGCGCGAGAAGGACCACCCGTTCGTCTTTGATTGCGACATCGTAGGGGGAAACGTCACTCGCAGTGACGCAGACTCCATTGGTGATGACAAGGTCGAAGTAATCCATGCTACGCCAGTTGATGGAAAAAAATGTGATGAACGAAGTTAGTCGATATGAGCGTTGGGCACAAACCTAATGCGAGTATATAACAATACATTTCACAAATCAAGTCTTCAGGACCTGAAGTGTGTGATATTGCCATCGCCGAGGCCAGCCGGCCCCTTTACCGGCCCCCGCCACAGCAACAGCATGACGCCAAGATAAGGCGCGCGGCCAACTTTGCTATTCATCCTTCCCATCTTATCATGGGGCTTGAGTCAAATCCCCGCTCCGTCGCCGTCACGTTTGATGTTAGTGGATACCACGGCCGGGTCTACGGCACCACATCTATTCCTTGGCCGCGGCCAATCTTATCCGACACATCTTGGATCCAATGCGCCAATTGGCCACTAAATGTTTGTTGTCCATGTTGGGGCTAACAATTCTTCTTGAAAACCAGCCAAGAACGTACGTGTATTGACCAAAGGATCAAATATTGGGCAAGGAAAATTCACCACCATTTCTGTCCCCAAACTCATAATCGACCATCAGCAACTTAGGGTTTCCAAGATGAGGTCCCTCCCCAGAGGAATATACACTCCACTGCCGTGTTTTTTTGATGATAATGAACATATCGGTAAGCGGAGCGTGGGAATCTTGGACCCTGTTGGACCTGAGACTCATGAGACGATAGAACTGGATTCATTCCGCAAACATGTGAAATGTGCGACGAGAGAATCCTGGGCTTACGGGAAGCTGCGGCTAATGCATTCCAGTCATTGCGTGTGGTGGGACGGTGCCGGTGGTCTCAGGATCGATGGGGGAAGCGGTTCATTTGGTTAGTACCGATCTATTTCCTCGCTTTCTGGCCATGCTGAGCCCTAACATTGGGTCCAGGACCCCCAAGAACGAATTCAGCTCGTCCAAGCAGCAAGAGAGGCCTTGGATGAGGTTGGTCTATTTGAAATGCCGGTTGTTGCTGGTGTCGGAGCACCCAGTACTCGAGAGACCATCAAGCTATCACGGGATGCCGCTGCTGCCGGTGCGGATTTCGTGATGGTGATACCTCCAGGATACTACTCCAGCGTACTCCACTCGGACCCAAGGTCCCTCAAGGAGTTCTTTGTTCGAGTGGCGGATGCATCACCGGTCCCCGTGTAAGTGGCTCACCTACCGACCTTGGAGATACCACGGCAAACTCAGCTAACAAGAGCTGGCATCAGAATCATCTACAATTTTCCGGCGGTATCTTCGGGGATTGATATGGACAGTGACCTGCTGTTAGAAATCATCAAGGCTGCTCCCAATGTCTGCGGCATGAAGCTAACATGCGCCAACGTCGGAAAATTGACGAGAATAATGGCCCAGGTCGATACCGCCGAGTTCAAAGAATCTTACCCCCGAAGAAACAACTCCATTCACTTTACAGCAAATGACGGGTTTATTGATTTCCTCCTGCCGTCTGTTCTGGTTGGCGCAGGGGGTGCCATTGGAGGGCTGCCCAACCTTGCTCCGGTACGTTTGCGGCCACCTCCAACGTTCCTTGCTGACCCCTGTGCAACGCTTTACCAGCTAGCTTGTGTTAGGCTATGGTCTCTTTGCCAGTCTTTGGACAAAGAGGATGCCCGTAAGGAGGCATTGGAGTTGCAGAATCTCATTTCGTTGGCCGATGGCATTGCGCTGAAGATTGGCGTAAGTCATGGCAGCGAGCTCCGAGCCAATGCAGACAGCTGATTTGGTTGGATCAAGGTTTCCGGAATGAAGAAGCTTCTTAGCCGGCGTTTTGGGTACGGACCCCTTCCTCGGGGACCCTTGTTGCCCATGACGGACGATCAGGCCGAAGAGGTCTGGTCGAATCCGCACCTGAAGAGGCTCTTGGAGTTGGAGGCTCTGCTGAAAGGTTGATTGGACAAGACTCGAGTCAAGTTTCCAGCGGTGGGTCTCCGTACTCGTTGTGTTGGCGGGAGATAACGCGGCGGAGATCCGTGACTACCGCCCCAGTTTATCATTACGTCTCAAACCGTCTCCTTGCTTGAGATTCCCCACATGAATCCTTCGGCGCGGATTTGCATGATGAGTTGGACATGAGGGCTTGGTTTTGAACTTTACAAAGCCGAGCCAATCTGGGTAAAGGCATCGAGTAGCCGCCCGCTGGCCCGGTTGAAGATAAGGTAGGCACTTACGCACTCAACCTCCCCTCCGTCATTGCGGAATCTTAATTGAGGGACCCGGTCCTTGGCCCCGAAAGATCGTGCTGCCGCCATGGAATTCTCCGGCCCGTCAGGCCATGGCGGCCGCTTTTACAAGTCCCGAAAGTCCCGCCCTTGTGACTCCTGTCGGAAAAGAAAAGTGACCTGCGACATGCCCTTGGGGCCGCCCTGTCATCGCTGCTTCAGCAGGGGGTTCTCGTGTACCTTTGATCATGGACCGGGCGAGAGGAGAAGGCGCCAAGCCAGAACACCGTCCCCCGCGTGAGTGAAGGCTTCATGGAAAATGGAACTTTTGCGTCTGATCCGCACTTTTGCTGACACACTCACGCCCTGTGTATCAGGCCGCAGCACAGCTACGGAAGTGATCAAATGTACTCTGAGGGTGCCGCTTCGATTTCAGGGGCCAACTTCCTGACGTCCCCGGCCGGATTTCTGCTCCAGGACCTTGATCTTCCGGACGCCGGCCCGAACTTTGACGACCTTTCGGGACTTTCCGAGAGCCATCTCTTTGGTTCCTATGAGCAAATATCGCCATCTCCGCAGCCCAGAGATAGCCGCTCTCAGTGCTCTGACTCTCGGCAAGAAGGAGAAAAGAGTGGAATGGCCCCGCTTGCGGCAATATCTGGCACAATCTCAAGTGTTGAGTCGCTAGAGCTTGTGCCTGATGCATTCAGCTTCTACATTGGACCCACGGGCGCCGCAGATGTTCATCTACTCAAACGGGAGGACTTTGACACGCGCAACATGACGAGGCCAAGAATTCAAGGGCTCAGGTATCGCCGTCTGGACCCGAAAGCAGCGCAACAAGATGAGAACCGAGATATCACGATTTTCGGCATCACCGACGAGTCTCTTCTCAGAAAAGCTGAACCAAGAGCTGACGAAGAAGCCATCGACACGGCTTGGTCCGAACTTTGGAACATCATCACACCCGACACGGCATGGCGGTTGATAAAGCTTTACGCTCGCTTTATTGACCCCTACTTTCCCATCCTTGCTAGTCAGCAGCTACCATCTTCGCCAGACGAGCTTAGCAACGTGCCTCTCGCCCTCTTGGCAGCCATATGCGCATCCGCCTTGCCGTTCATTGTGCATGACGAGGGCTTGTATGATTTACTCTTACATCCTCCATCCGGGTCACGGCTCTACCGCATTTGTTGGCTGGACATACGGCAACGGCTTCACGCGCCGACCTTGGCAACTCTTCAAGCTTGCCTTCTCCTCCAGCAAAGGCTTCCCACCAACGCGTATCTGTCCGATACAGCGTTCGCTTGGAGCCTCATGTCTACCGCAGTAGCCGTGGCTCAAACGATTGGACTTCACCGGGACCCGATGGGTTGGAGCTCGGTGCCTCGGTGGGAAAGGAAACTGAGGAGTAGGCTTTGGTGGGCTGTCTGGACGATGGAGCGGTGGGTGTCCCTGGTTCGAGGAATGCCGAGTCATCTTGGCGACGATGACTTCGATGTCTCAGACCTCACCCCCGAGGCTGTTACGGACACCCTGTCACTCTCACCACATACGACAACCCAGTTGCATCAGCTCGTAAAACTGATCCGGATCTTGGCCGACATCCAGAAGACATACTACACTGTGCGGACGATGAACAGGACTTCAGGGGATCTGAACCTGTCGCTTGACTTGGCTAGAATTCCGAGAGCACAACTAAAATCCTGGCTGGATAATCTGGGACCCGAACTACCTCAATCAGGAGAAAAGGCTTCAACTCACCAAAACCTGGATGGCAGTGCCTCGCTGCAACTGTCGTACATCGTCACCCACATGACTCTCTTTCGCGCGCTTCTGCGACCCCTGGAGAACTGGGAAGACAAAGCCGAAATCTATCCGGTAGAGGCGGAGGTGGCGTATGGTGCCGCCAAGGCCGTCATCAAGGGGTCACTCGTGTGTGTGACGGATTTTGTCGCGTTCTTGGAGGGCCTAAGGGATGCGCAGTGGAATGCGTTTTGGCACAGCTGGAGTCGGCCGAACTTCGCCATCGCTGGGTCCTTCATGGTCCACCTCCTGCATCTCACCTCAGCATCCAGCGATCGGAGAGATTTTGGTTTTCGGGAAGAAGATGCAGAGCTGAGAGCCCTGGTGAGGCGGTGGAGGGTAGCGATTCGGGTTTCGGCAAATGGCGCGGCGGGTGCTCGCGGGTTGGCCAACCTCGGGTTGCTGAGGGTGGAAACGATGCTCGGGAAACTTATTGCGTCTGGTGATGGATGAAGCAGATATACAAAGTAGCGAATCTTCTAAACACAGAATGGGACTCACGACAAGCCAAGCACACAAGAGACCTTCGAAAGATACGTAAAAGGCATTGGTATTCATAGCCTACAGAGCCTATCTCTCTAGTTAATCAGCAGAGGTTGAGCATCATCCTCGCCTCATCTCTAGCACACTCCCCGTCGTCCTCTTCAATCTTGCTAGGAACGGGGACATTCGCCAACGAAGTCAGCCTAAAGGCGTGACGACGGTCTCCAGCGGCGTAGTCCAGGGTTTGAGAGTGCTGCGTCACGCGCTGGTCCCACACAACGACGGTGCCAGGCTCGTAGCGGACGCGACAGGCGAAGTTGTGGCCGCGGTTGATGTGGTTGTAGAGAAACTCTAGCATGGAGTCGGACTCCTCGTCATCCCAGCCCATGATGCGCTGGGTGTAGGACGAGTTGACAAAGAGCGCCTTTTGTTTGGTTACGGGGTGAACCGTGACGACTGGGTGAACGGACTTGGTTATGGGCCGTCTCAAGACAGCGAGGTCTCCGTTGTCGCGGATTTCCCGGGCAATCGGATTAGCGGTAGTGTGCAGGGCCTTGAGACCCTCAAGCCGTTTGCGGAACGACGGCGATAGGCAGTCAAAGGCCCGGACGGTCTGCATTATTGTGTTTAGATTTCTGGCGATTTGGACGATATTGAAATTAAAACTTACACTGGAGATGACGGTATCGCCGCCCGCTCCTGGGGGAGATTCGAGCATGCAGAAGAAGGTGAGGCCAGGGGGCTGGGATTCGGGGGACTGGTCAACGTGGAACTGCACGGGGCTTTTTCGAGCCCAAGACTTTCGAATGCGAAGATCGCTAGCGAGGGACGGTTAGCCACTGCGGAATCTGGGATATACTTTGGGCTGTCTTACTCCTTGCTGTCGTAAACGATGACGAACTCCTCTGGTCCGTTTTTGGGATGGGGCATCCATCCGTGCTTGTGGAGAGGGCCAAAGTGACTAGACGGACCAATATCAGCATGTCAGGTCTTCCGCACCAAGAACGAGGCCCAGGGTTGTGCATACGATGCAATCTTCTTTTGCTTCTCGAATCCAAGGTCGGTAAACTCTTGGTCTCGGAATACAAGGCAGCCGCGTTGAGCGCAGAGAAGTGCCATCTCATCCAAACCAGCATCGGAAAGGTTCGACTGGAAAAGGAGACACGTTAGTCTTCCACGAATGCTTCGGCGGGTCGGACAAGATCTCCACTTACAATCTGAACATTGAGAAGCTCAGTTCCACAGTGAGGCGACAACTCAATGGCTTTGACTCCGGCGGCGAGAAGATTCGGCATGGCCGGGTCGGCACGGTGGCCAGGATCATCATGCTCAAAGGCACCGACGGGCTGGACTTGCTCTAATGGATCATAGTGGGCTGCGTGTCCTCGTGTTAGTAGCCGATGATCAATGAATGTCTCAAGACAGAATCAACGTACGAAGGTAATCGGGGTACCGAGGGCCGCCCTTGTCGGGAAGTTTCTCCGAGATGACAGGCTCAACCTTGGCGATCATAGTATCGGCGAACAACCCAAACTCCTATTAGTTGCCGGAAACGGGGAAAATGAGACGAGAGAAGTGTCGTTGTCCGATCTGCTTGTGAAACGTCCACAAAACTCTGATTCTGGGGCCGTTCTTTTATTCTGTCAAGTCTTAGCTGCCACGAGACGTCCTCGGGAAGATGGGCAAGCGGATTCGGACCACGAGCGGCGCCGGTGCCCACGGCAGCATGTCGCTGGGCAAGATCGCGGCCGGGAGTGGGGACGGAGCGGCCAAGACCTGCGGCCACGCTACTCTGGCTCGTCTGGCCGCGGCCAACTCATTCCTCGATGGCCACTGCGAGGGCTCCACTTGCAGCTGCCCGCATTTCTTATCGCTGGCCGCCTGGAGGTCATTATCCCGTCTAACGTGTCAGACATCTCCACAGTTGCAACCCCGTATCAACCATCGCTGCTGTGAAAGATGGCCAATGATAGCAAACCCAATGATCCATTGCTCACGCTTATCTTAGTGCACAGGTCAATCGTGGTTCTTCAGCTCTTGGACGAACTGTTCCAGTTCCGAAATGATAAGCTACGACGCCCAACGGAGTGGTTGGTATTCTCAAAATCGAAAACATTGGTTTATTAATACTGGATATAATAGACCTGGAAACACCTCCCTCAAAAGTTCTTGTATCGAAAGTTCCCTATCCTTCATCACCGAGGAGACAGCCAGCTGCCATCAAACCCCCGTGTTGAGAGTGCACGGAATCTTTTGGCGGCACTGAAACGTATTGTCACCATGACTGACGAGATGGTAACCCGCGAGAAAACCTCGCCGGATATTTATCAGGACGGCTCCGACGGGTCATCCACCAATGCGGCGGCCGGGGGCGCAGCTGTCAAGGCTGTCAAGGCGGGCAATGCAAAAGACGTTGACGTTGCTGCCCAGATCATTGCTCAGTACGCCGAGGAAGGAGACCGGAGCTGGACAGAAGAGGAAGAGAAGAGGTTGATTCGCAAGGTTGACTGGATGCTTGTCCCCATTGTAAGTGATACTTTCAGCCAACCCAGTGATGTCCACTGTTGCTAATACACCAAGCTCTTTGTCTGTGCCACCTTGTCCGGACTCGACAAGACTGCCATCTCGGCTGCCGCAATATACGGTCTCAAGCAGGACCTGCACCTCACCGGAGCTCAGTATTCCTGGCTTGGTTCTGCTCCATTCTTCGGCGGGCTGGTGTTCATGGGCCCGTCTGCGTACCTGATCCAAAGGTGCGGCCGCCCCCCATTATCGCTTTCAGATTTCATTGCTCTAGAATAAGAGGCTAACAAGACCGCTTGCTCAGACTACCGGCCGTTCTGTATTTTTCGTTCGCAGTCCTCTGCTGGGGCGTTCTGGCCTGCTGCATGGCCGCCTGCTCGAGCTTTGCGCCCATGTTTGTCTGTCGCTTCCTTCTTGGCGGCTTCGAGGCGCTCCTGATTCCGGCTGTGACCCTCATCGTGGCGATGTGGTACAAGCCCGAGGAACAGCCGCGGCGCAACAGCATCATTCTCAACGTCATTGCGCCTATTCTCAACGGATTCGTCGCGTGGGTTGTCGGATACTACAAGGGCCCCTATGCCGTGTGGAAGATTATCTTCTTGCTCGTCGGCTGCCTGACGATTGCCTGGTCTGCCGTTGTCTACTTCTTCTTGCCCAGCAACCCTCTCGAGGCGAAGAGGTTGAGCCCTCGGGAGAAGTACATTATCATCCAGCGAAAAGCGGCGGACAACACGGGCGTCGAAAACAAGTCGTTCAAGCTGGAACAAGTCAAGGAGGCATTCCTGGATTTGAAGACGTGGTTGATCTGGCTCGCCATCATTGCTCTGCAGGTAAGTAGTCCGCGCTGTTCGGCATTGTTTCAGAATCAAATGCTGATACGCCAGCATAGGTGCCTAATGGCGGGTTGACCACTTTCAACACGCTCATTATCTCGGGGCTAGGCTTCTCGCCTCTGGAAACCTCTCTTCTGGCGATGCCGCCCGGTTTTATGAGCACCGCGTCAGGCATTGCGCTCTCATACATGGCGTCGACAACGCGCAAGTACAGGACTGCACTTGTTGCTGGATCCATTCTTCTGCCCCTCCTCGGCGCCCTCCTGTGCTACAACCTCCCGCGAGACAACCTCGCCGGACAGCTTGTTGGTCTTTAGTAAGTCTAAGCAGCAGGATGTCAGGTCCAACTTTCTGACGATTCTCCTCAGCATTCTCTACACATACTGGGCCCCCTACGTCACGCTCGTGTCCGTGTACCAGGCCAACCTGTCGGGCCACACCAAGAAAGTCACTCTGTATGCCTGGTTTTACATTAGCTGGGCAATCGGCAACATCATCGGCCCGCAGACCTTCCGCGAGGAGCAGGCGCCGGTCTACACGGGCGGCACAGTCGCCATGATTGTGTGCTATGCGGTTGCCATGGTTTGCGTACTCGTGTATGGCTTCCTCTGCCGGCTCTCCAACAAGAAGCGGGCGTCGGTCATCGAGAGCCAGCTGGCGGCGGACCAGGATTGGCTGGACCTGACGGACAAGCAGAACAAGGCGTTCAAGTATACGACCTGAGGGAGGGACCGGGAAGTGGTTGAGTGCATGGGCTGCGCATTCAGCGGTGAATTGGAATTAGTCCGGGCCCAAGCGGTTTGTGTTGTTCAATTGCAGATGTGTGAACATAATTCCAAATTTGAGACGAGAATCGAAGCCCCGGGTCTTGCCGCGATGTTGGTGACTTCCAGGTTGGTGTTGCTGACGGAATCAGGTGCGGGGAAAGTGAGAGGTTGCTGCTGGCCCCTGGGCGCTGAAGCGAGTTAAAACAATTTGGCAGGATGCTGAGTGCGGCACGGCAAGGCTCTGAAAATGAGCCTGGACAAGTCGCCCTATCAGCCCCTCGAGGCTCGGTCAGTCCCTGGAAATGCTGCCTTGCTGCCAAGTTGATTGTGGTCGTGAGCACCTTCCGCATTAGGGACCCCCCGCCAGTCTTGGCGTCTTGGCTGCCCCACACCTCGGGGCATACCCCAGGCGGTTATCTGGCGCTGCTGCAGCCAGGATCGACGCTCCTGCACACCCGTTCTTTTCTCCTTCTGACGCTCAACAACGACTGGCCCAGCGGGATGCCGGGCCAAGGCTGGCCCTTCACAGCCACCCGGGAGCTTGTTTGAATGCCCGCCGAGCCCGCCAAGCAGCCGCCCAATCTGGGACCCAACGGGCGCCTTTCTGTTTAGGGCACCGAGCGGGTTTATATTGCAGTAATACCCGCCCGATGTGCGACCTTCCCAGTTGCCATCGTTTCGACAAGGCTGCTGGCTGTGGGATGTGGGTTGGCTGCCATGTCGACACCTGCCGGGTGCTGCGCCGCGGGGTTGCGTCCTGCCGTCACGTCAGCCCAGACCAGGCCTGATGCGGAATGTATCGTCCACCACGCAGCGCCAACAACCCATGCCTGCCACAGGGTTGCCCGTTGATGTTATCAATATCCGCAGGCTCGCAGGGTCGCCGTGTGGTGAGCTGATCCCTCGCGGTCATGCTCGGCCCAATTCGCGTACTGCAGCAGGATGGACCCGGTCAGGAATCTCAGGATCGCACGTCGCAGCGTGGCAGCGTGGCAGCGTGGCATCCCGGCGGGCTGTGCGGCAGGCGGTGATGGCGTGTTATGCCTCTTTGGAATACCGACGGACAGCAGCCAACCGGGCCGGTTGGACGGACGGATGTCCATGTAACGTATGCAGGCATGCACGAAGAGGTCGCCGTCCCGTGCAAATGGGAGATCGGCACATCTGCACATCCCAATGCTATATTACCGCCGCATCCTCCCCACAGTCTGCCGTTGGTCTTCCAGACTTTCCTCGGTGCCCTCCCCGCCCGTCCACTGCCGATCTCCACAGCCCCGTTCAAGCACCCATCCCCGGGCAAGATCGCGAACGACCACAGGAAACAACCCGTCTGCCACACCATGGCGGGCTTCTTCTCCAAATCCGACAGCAATGAGAAGGGCGCCGAGTCGCCGCCCCCGGCCGAGGAGCTGGCTGCGGGGGAAAATAGTTGCGATGAGGGCGACGAGGTCAAGGATGACCTGCACCGTGGCATGAAGCCGCGGCAGCTGAGTGCGTGGCTCTACGCGCGCTGGTGTTCCGGATTGGCAGATGCTAACAAGGCTTTTCCGGGACAGACATGATGGCCATTGCCGGCGCGATTGGAACAGGTTCGAGACAGCACTCGGCACCACATGGTGCAGCGAGACCGGTTCGCAGCCGCTGACGCTTTCACAGGCCTCATCATTGGCACTGGCACGACCCTCAAGTTTGGCCCGGGCTCGTTGCTGATTGGATACGCGCTCATGGGCTTCGTCGTCTACGTGGTCATGGTCGCGCTCGGTGAGATGGGCGCGTTTCTACCCCACAAGAAGAGTTTCTCAGGATACGCCTCGCGGTTCGTGGATCCGGCCATGGGCTTTGCGACGGGCTGGAACTACTTCTTCAAATACGTCATTGTGCTACCCAACAACCTGACGGCGACGGGCATCATTCTGTCATACTGGGTGCCAAATCTCAACGTGTCGGTCTGGATCGTCGTCTTTGGCGTGGTAATCATCGCACTCAACGTACATCAACCACCCCCCTACAGATCAGCCACCGAGGTGCTAACCCTGCTCTCCCAGCTCATTCACGTCTCCTTCTTTGGCGAGGCCGAGTTTTGGATGTCGCTGATCAAGGCCTTGGTCATCATCATGCTGATCCTTCTCTGCTTCATCATCGCGCTCGGCGGTGGGCCCAACGGCCAGCGCAGTGGCTTCTGGTACTGGCAGGAACCAGGTGCCTTCGCCGAGTACTCGATAGCGGTCGGAGGCGTGACATACTTTGTCCGTGGCGATACGGGCAAGTTTCTCGGCGTGTGGGCGTGCGCCGTGCAGGCCACTTTCGCCTACCTCGGCACCGAGCTGGTCGGCGTCGCCTTCGGCGAGACCCCGAACCCGCGCAAGAACGTGCCCCGCGCCGTCAACCAGACCCTCCTCCGCATCGTCTTCTTCTACATTGCCGGTGTGCTGGTCCTGGGCATGGCTGTCCCCTACAATAGCGAACGTCTCCTCGCAGCCACCAAGAAAAGCACCTCGGGCCGTATGTCGTTCCCTCCCTCCGTCTTCCCTCACCTCCTCCTCCCAATCCAGATCGCTAACAGCCACTTCCTTTGCCCTGCCACAGTCGCATCCCCCTTCACTGTCGCCGCCGCTTCAGCCGGCGTCTCGCACCTGGAGGACGCCGTCAACGGTCTCCTGCTCGTCTTCACCATTAGCGCCGCCAATTCCGACATCTACCTCGCCTCGCGCACAGTCTGGGCGCTGGCCAAGGACGGCCAGGCCCCGTACCTCATGCAACGCACCAACTCGCGCGGCGTGCCAATCCCCGCCGTTGCGCTGTCGTCCATTTTCATTGCGCTCGGTTTCATGAACGCTACCAAGTCGGCGTCCACTGTCTTTGGGTACTTCGTGTCCCTTGTGACTGTGTTTGGAGCGCTCAACTGGGTGGCGGTGTTGGTGAGCTATCTTGCGATGATCAGGGCGATGAAGGCGCAAGGCGTGTCGAGGGAGATCATGCCGTACCGGAATATCCTGTTGCCGTGGGGGGCGTGGATCGCTCTCGCCGTGACGGCCGTGGTGATTATTTTCAGCGGATATGCGGCCTTCATTCCGTACTTCCAGGTGGATAAGTTTATGACGAGCTACATCGGGATTCCGGTGTATGTGGCGAATGTGTTGTGGTGGAAGTTTGTCAAGAAGACGAAGAGGGTCAAACCCGAGGAGGCGGATTTAGTCACGGGGAGGAGGGCGTGAGGTCCGGGGGGTTGGGGTGTGTGACAGCGATTTGTCTGGTTTTGAGATAATACAATCAGCAGGAAATAAGAGCATGAATTCGCCTTATGCTAGCTTCTGACCTCGTTATTCGGTCTTCCATCGAAGTTCGCCCCCGCTGCTTCATGGCCCGGTCGCCTGGATAAATACAGCCAAGGATGGCACCGCCGCTCGGCATGGATTACGCTTCCGAGAGGATCGATCCGACTGGGGAAACCGACGCCGCGCTGCCAGCTCGCATTGCGCATGACGGACCCAGTTTTGATTCACCTAAACAACGCCGGGCCAACAAATCCCGACTTGAGCCGCGTGGTGGTCAATCGTCCTTGGCTGACCGTGGTTAGGAGGAACAACGGCTTGAGAACGTAGATTCACGGGCCACTATACTTGTCGATCCAATATGGGTTTGCAAGATGCATTGCCGCCGCGGTTCTGGATAGGATGTGTTGGTAGAAGTTGGTGGACATTGTCAACTGTACCGACTTGAGGGCGCGTAGTAGCGGGATTCAAGTATATCAACGGCCGCTCCCCGGGTAGTCGGGATTGTTTTTGAAGGGCTACCACCCAACTCCTGACATAAACCCCATCACTTCGTCTGAAGAGTCTGCCGTTATTTTGAACCTCGGGTCCTGGAGCGCCATCAACCCAGTGCTGACCCACGTCTCACGATGAAGAACTTCAACTCGGTCCTATTTGCCGCAGGCGTGTTTTCAAAATGCGCCCTCCTCGCCGCTGCCCACTCCATCTTCCAGGACGCCGGTAGTGGTTCTACAGATTTTGGGACCACGTGCGTCCGGATGCCGGTGAGTCACACTCAGATCTCCCAACCCTTGCCGAGTTTCTAATCGACGGACGGAGCAGCCCAACAACTCCCCTATTACCAGCGTTACCAGCAGTGACATGAGTTGCAACGTTGGCGGTGCCAAAGGAGTGTCTGGTCTCTGTGAAGCCAAGGGTAAAACTCACCATCACCTCACCTCTTCTCCACCTTCGACTCACATACTGCCCTGAATAGCTGGCGACACATTCACCGTCGAAATGCACGCGCAGCCAAACGATCGTGCTTGCAACAAAGATGCCATCGGCGGCAACCACTTCGGCCCTGTGTTGGTGTACATGAGCAAGGTCGACGACGCCACCAGCGCCGATGGGTCAGGACCGTGGTTCAAGGTTGACCAGTTCGGTTACGACTCGGCCTCCAAGACATGGGGTACTGACGTGCTCAACAAAAACTGCGGCAAGCGAGAGTTCAAAATCCCGAGCAAGATCCCCGCTGGGGACTACTTGATACGGGCCGAAGCTATTGCGCTGCATGCCGCGGGGCAGACTGGGGGGGCGCAGTTTTACATGAGCTGCTATGTGAGTGTCTATCCTCATGTCATTCTGTCTCTATCCGTTTGATAGTATCGGTAAGGCCACGAATCTGACAGACTCATCACCAGCAAGTCAGAATCGCTGCAGGAGAAGGGGGCCAGCTGCCAGCAGGAGTCAAGATTCCGGGCGCGTACAGTGCCTCGGATCCGGGTGTTCTCATTGATATCTGGGGCAATTCGTTTAAGGAATACACAATTCCTGGGCCGGCCGTTATTGACTCAAGCTTCTTTTAAGTCGTCCCCCGAATGTTGGATGGAGTTTCGGAGACGTATGGAAGGTAGAAGACGGCGACGGAGTATTGTATCACAATAACTAAGAAAATGGTCTTGTACTCTATACAGGGCAAGAAAAGAATCGTGGAAAGATTCTCTACACACAAAGTCTTCATAAACCAACACACTGTGACCCCTTTTCCTACCCCTATTTCTGCCTTTGCCATAACCCTAACCCGAGGGTAAATGGATGACGCCACCACGAAACTGGACCCTGGACAAACCCTGATTCTCGGGCAGACTGCCGGCCGGCCTGCACGGTGCCCTGTTTTCCTCTGCTCGCCTGCTGCACACCTTTCCGCCGGACATCGCCGGCCGTTTTCCTTCCCAGTTGCACGTTTGCTGCCCCTTTGGAATCAACCCCCAACACTCAATAAACTCCGGCAATCAGCACACAACTGACGGCCACACATGCGGGGTCTCCACTTCCTCAGCCCCGCCTGGATTCGAGCCACAACCACAAGCCGCGCAAACATCCGCAGCAGCCGGAGCCCCTCATTCATCAACCCAACCTTTTCACGTTCACCCTCAACAACGACAACAACAACAACAACAAACTTTTCGCATTCCACCAACGCCAGCCCCGCCAAAACCAAATCCAAAATAACACCGACTACCACCAAAATGTCCCGCCCCAAAACCCAAGAACCCGCCATCACCTCCACCACGGAGCTCGCGACCTCGGAAGCCCGCTGGATCACGCTCCGCAAGATCTCCTACACCGACCAAACGGGCGCGGAACGCACGTGGGAGGTGGCCTCGCGCAAGACGCGGGCCGCGTCGGCGGGCGTCGACGCCGTGGCCATGGGCAACGTGATCCTGCACCCCTCCCGGCCTGCCGCCACCGTGCTGGTCATCCAGTACCGCCCGCCGCTGGACGCCTACACGATCGAGTGGCCTGCGGGGCTGGTGGATGAGGGGGAGACGGCCGAGGGGGCGGCCGTGCGGGAGTTCAAGGAGGAGATTGGGTGGGACTGTGAGGTTGTCAGCGTCAGTCCCGTGCAGGCGGCGGATCCCGGGCTGAGTGATGCGAATATGAAGTTGGCGATGGTGGAGGTGAAGCTGGGCGAGGAGGAGGGGGAGGAGTTGCCTGTGCAGAGGCTGGAGGATGGCGAGCACATCCAGCGGGTGGTGGTGCCGTTGGCGGAGCTGTATGAGAGGTTGGTAGAGTACAGCAAGCAGGAGCGGACGGTGGTGGCGGCCAAGCTGTTCCATTTCGCGGCGGGGATGGAGTTTGCGAAGCAGGGCGCCAAGTATGGGTTGTGAGTAGAGGTTGGGCGCTGCGTTTGGCATGGAGCGAGGAAAACATAGACCACAGAGCCTCTGCTGTCAAACACCCTACGGAACTGAAGTGTCTGGTTTTCCAGAGCCCAATGCCACGAAATTGAACCCACATATTGTGGTTTTCACCCGTCCTGGTTTCGACACTGATCATCCACTACAACTCCCGTGCCGGGCACGGCCCAGTCCCTCCACGGAGGCATATGATCAATGGCCTCGTGACTGCAGAGGTGGAGTAGACCACAGGGATCATCTAGCCCATTGTGGAAAACATGAGCAACTCGTAACGCATTTGGTGATCGAGTGGAAGGGCAGGGGATTTGTTGGAGACGCGGCTGTCATCAGTGTGGAGCAGCGCAACGCAAGCAGATCTGGCCGGAAAGATGGAAGTCAGTCGACTGCGGCCTCAACTGGGAGATTGACACACAGCACCCGATTTATGCCGCCCTTTCAGGCCAACGCCGCAGTTTCCTGCGATGACATCCAGCTCCACGAGCTAGATATTGAGTGGCCGGACGCTTCCATAGGGTCATAAAACTCAAGGGGTATGGGGCCGGGGCTGTGGGCGTTGTGGGAGAGGCCACGGCGCTCGAAAGGGCGAGTTTGCTCTACTCATGTCCACACTGTGCACTGTGCGGGCGACAATTCACGGCGGCTCTCGGGACGAGGAGAGGCAACTTGACGACGGCGGAGCACGGTGTTAGTCCGCTGCTGGCTGCCAGGGCAGTGGGCCGAGAAATGGGCTGGGCCCGGCCGCTCCCTGAACGGGAGATCCTTTCATCTAGCAGGTGAACCCCAACCTCAAACCCAATCGTGAGTCAAGGCCAGGGACGGTTCGGCGAAGGTGTCGAAGTATTCATATGTCACGTTCTTTCTTGACCCAGCCGGATATTGCACTGAAGAGCGGCTTGTCCCAAAGAATATACTGGTATTGGCAATTTTCCATGTTTCCAACTTGTCATCACAAAAACATTAATCTCTACTAACCGTATCGACTCGGCGCTGGAGGCCCCGGCCGATTTGGATCTCGGCGGTCCCGGGCGACACGCGTAGTCCCTTCAGCGCTGCGGATGCAAGAACGGATCCGTTCGCCTGCCTGTTCGTGTAGATGAATCAGAAAGTTGAGCTGCAGGTCAAGACACCGGCCCATGGAGAAGCCGTCTATGATAAGCTCAGGCATCTGCGGGTGGCTGCTGCTGAGAGCCTGACCGCTGTTGCGGGCATGGACCAGGATCTCGAGCGCGCGGGAGTACAGCACATCCAGCCGGGTATAACAGCTCAAAGCCATAAGAGCGGTTGACCGGTCATAGCGTTCTGGCCCCTGCGGTGTACCCTCGTCCAGGGCCCGGATCCGCGTCACAATATCCTTCAGACGGCAAGTCATCTCGAACAGGCTCCCGGTGCTCAAATCGTAGAGGTTCAGTTCGGGCGGACTGGAGTTGTCACCCGGTTGGGCGTCGACCTGTGGTTGTGTGGTGCCGTTATCCGAGACGCTCGCGGTTCGCGATGCCGGCTTGTCCTTCTCCCGATGCAGGGGATGTTGGAAGAGCGCGACGTTGAGCTCGCATAGTTGTGTCAAGAGCGTGATCTGGTCGTCTCCCTTTTCGGTGGTGAAATCCATGGGGTCGTCATCGTCGTCTGGATCCCTACGATTTGTTGGGTCCCCGTTACCGAGTTCGCCTCCAGGGTTGTTGTTGTGCGTTGGAGCAAATACTTCATGTCGCGGGCTAAACGGCCGGCTGACACCGATGGTCGCACTCAGGTTCGGCATGGCAGGAGCCGCGGTCAGTGCTGCAGTTATCGAGCTTCCAGGCGCAAAGAGATTGAGGCCGTCGGGCTCGGGAACCCTGCTTGACTGTCAGTTCTGCCACAGCAAGTAGAGTGGGGGCTACGGAGTTCGTATTTGCTTACCATGGGAGAAAATCGAGAGGGTGAGAGAGCACATTGGCCGAGTTCATTGGCATGTCGGCGGCTTCGTCGCCGGAGCCCGGCGCGGTGGGACTCTCTTCGGTCCAGCTATATAGGCCCTGGCTCTGACCACGGATGTGGCTGCTGCTGCTGCTGCTGGCACTGCGATACTGCCGGAGAGGCCGGCCCATCGGGCGCGGCAGAGGGACGGTGCACACAGCGTTTGCCCGGGCACA
>OUNM010178909.1_pt1 | contig 54849 bp, 50 predicted proteins | sample 1769961 | NCBI WGS metagenome assembly OUNM01 (sample SAMEA3914820, study PRJEB12502) | metagenome | biome: forest; material: soil | place: USA | collected 2012-03-12 | depth 0.3 m
GTGCTCTCGGCCGGCCAGGCGGCGCCGCAGGGCATGTCTTATCGCAAGTTCGTGCGCGGCGCAGGCGGTTGGGGCGACACGCTGCTGGCCACGCTGACCGCCGATGCGAGCAACGCCTTTGTCAGCTTCGGCGGAACGTCGGCGCATTTCAGCATTTCTGGCAGCACCTACACCTCGACCGAAGGCGATGGCGCGACGCTGTCGCTGAGCGGCAACATCTATACCTATACTGCGGCCGACGGCACCGTCGCGCACTTCTCCAAGGCCTATGTCGGCAGCTATCCTTACGTCACCACCACCGGGCTGGTGACCGACATCACGCGGCCGAGTGGTGAGGCGCTGACCTATACGTTCGCCAGCTGGCTCTATTGCTCGGCAAGCAAGCCAAGCGGTGGCGGCCAGCTCTGCACGGCGCATCGCACTGCCTATCGCATCGACCATGTGACCAGCAACGCGAACTACCAGCTGACCTATAATTACGACAATTGGGACATCGGGACGATCGATCCGGACACCGTGCCGAGCACGCAGGACTTCCAGAACTGGGGCAACAACACGACCGTGGGGCTGGTCAATACCGCAGTCACCGGCGCGACGACGCGGTTCCAGGGATTCAGTGCGACGTCCAGCGGCGGCAACAGCTACTATGTCATCACCGACGCGATGAGCCGAACCAGCCAGTATCGCATGAACACGGCGGGCGTCGTGGCCGGCCTGATCCGGCCGGGCAAGACGGTGGAGGACGTGACCATCGTCTATGACGGATCGGGCCGCGTGCAGAGCGTGACCAATCCGGTCGGGACGACGACCTATGGCTATGCCGATGTGTCGGGCGTGCGCACCACCACGGTGACCGATCCGGGCGGTCACGCCACGGTCTATACGTTCGACATCACCTCGACGCGGATGAAGAGCGCGACCAATCCGCTCAGCAAGACGACGGCGATGGATTACGACACCAGCGGGCGACTCACCAAGACGACCGCGCCCGAGGGCAACTACGTTCAATATACCTATGATGGCCGCGGCAACGTGACCGAGACGCGGGTGGTCGCGAAGAGCGGATCGGGCGTTGCCGACATCGTGACGACCGCAGGCTACGACACGACCTGCACCAATGTCGCGACCTGCAACAGCCCGAACTGGACCAAAGACGCGCTGGGCAACCAGACCGATTACACCTACGACACGTCGACCGGGAACCTGTTGACCGCGACGGCGCCTGCCGCGACCGGCGGCGGCACACGCCCCAAGACGACCTATAGCTACACAACGACCAGTGGCATCCAGTTGCTTACCGGCACCTCGACCTGCCAGACCACTGCGTCGTGCGCGAGCGCCGCCGACGAGATCAAGACGGTGATCGGTTACAACAGCAACCTGTTGCCGACGAGCGTGGCCAAGGGTGCCGGCGATGGCAGCCTGACGGCGACGACAGCGATTGCCTATGACGATGCCGGCAACGTCGCGAGCGTGGACGGCCCGCTGGCGGGCACGGCCGACACCACCACCTATCGCTACGACGCCGACCGCGAGCGGGTCGGCGTGATCGGCGCAGATCCGGATGGCGCGGGCTCGCTCAAGCGGCGTGCGGTCAAGACCACGTACAATGATCGCGGCGTCGTGACGCTCAGCGAGGTCGGCACGGTCAACGGCACCACCGATACCGACTGGGCGGCGTTCAGTTCGCAGCAACAGGTGGCCACCACGCTCGACAGCGCCGACCGTCAATCGCAGGTCGCCGCGACCGCGGGCGGGACGACCTATGCGGTGACGCAGTACAGCTATGATACCGACGGCCGGATCGATTGCGTGACGACGCGGATGAAGCCGTCGACCTTCTCGTCCTTGCCGGCCGCCTGTACGCTGACCACGGGCAGCGGCGATACCGATCGCATCACCAGATATACCTATGACAATGCCGATCGCCCGACCAAGGTGACGTCCGCCTATGGCACGAGCGAGCAGTCTGACGACACCACCGTCACGTACAACGACAATGGTACCATGGCATCCGCGACGGATGCCGAGAGCAACAAGACGTCCTACACCTATGACGGCGTCGATCGCCTGGTGAAGACCAGCTATCCGAACACGACCAAGGGCGCCGGTACCAGCTCGACGACCGACTATGAGCAAGTCGGCTATGACGCCAACGGCAATGTCACCAGCCGCGCGCTGCGCGGCGGTACGCTGACGATCGGTTACAGCTATGACAATCTCGGCCGGCTGACGACCAAGAACCTGCCGGGCAGCGAGCTCGACGTCACTTACGCCTACGACCTGCGGGGCCGGCGGACTTCGGCATCGACCAGCGCGCAGACGCTGAGCTTCACCTATGACGCGCTGGGCCGCAACCTGACCCAGGTCGGGCCGATCGGCACGGTGGGCTACCAATATGACCTGGCCGGCCGCCGCATCCGGCTGACCTGGCCTGACACTTACTATGTGACCTACGATTATCAGGTCACGGGTGAGGTCACGACGATCAAGGAAAGCGGCACCACAACGCTCGGCACTTACGCCTATGACGACCTCGGCCGGCAGACGAGCCTGACGCGCGGCAATGGCGTGGCGACCAGCTATGGCTATGACGCCGTGTCGCGCTTGTCGTCGCTGACCGCCGATCTCTCCGGCACGACCAACGATCTCACGCTCGGTTTCGGTTACAATTCGGCGTCGCAGATCAAGTCGACCACGCGATCGAATAATGTCTATTCATGGACGGGCGCCGCCAACACTGCGCGCAATTACACCTCGAACGGCCTCAACCAGTATAGCGCCAACACCAGCCTGACCTTCGGCTATGACGCGCGCGGCAATCTGACCAATTCGGGCACCGACACTTACACGTACAGCTCGGAGAATTTGCTGCTGACCGGGCCTAATTCGGCGGCGCTCAGCTACGATCCGCTGATGCGGCTGTGGCAGTCGAGCAACGCAACGGTCCCGAACTCGAGCTACGTCTATGACGGCGACCAGCCGATCGCGCTGTATGTTACGTCCACCGGCGCGATCGGTCCCCGCTATGTCAGCGGCGCGAACGGCGAGCTGCTGGTTGAAATCTCCAATGGCAGCACGCGCTACGCGGTCACCGACGAACGCGGATCGATGATCAATGAGACCGATGCGTCGGGCAACGTGACCTCGACCAACACCTATGACGAATATGGGGTTCCGGGGTCGACCAACAGCCGCCGGGTGCAATATACCGGCCAGATGTGGCTACCCGAGCTCGGCATGTATTATTACAAGGCGCGCATCTACTCGCCCACCCTCGGCCGGTTCATGCAGGCCGATCCGATTGGGTATGGCGATGGGATGAACTGGTATAATTATACCGGTGCCGATCCTGTAAATGGGAAAGATCCCAGCGGGTTGGCTGTAGGTCCGAATTGTGTAGGGGCGACCGGAAGTATCAGCTGTCACGGAAGCGCCAGTCCCGGTGGCGCTGGCCTCCCAGGCAAGGCGCAGATCAGCATGGATCTTTCCTCGATGAACTCCGATGGGTCATACGGTTGGTCAAGCGACAACGGCCTACGCGGAACCTGGAATCCGAAAACCAATGCCGTCACGGTATATGGGGTTGGTACTTATTCAAACGGTACCCGGAGCTCTGCGGGATGCGGGCCGTCCGGCAACGATATTGTGATATGCGGGACCAGAGCACGGGATACGACGCAGCCCAATTATGACGGATTGCAAACCACACGAAATGCTGGCTTGGCGCCGGACGGGGACGGAGATGGTGGTCCTAGCGGCGGTCTTGGCACCAAATCTCCCATAGCCCCCCGGGACAAAGATGGGCGCTGCGCTCCGCCGAATATCGACCATGGGCGAGCCGGTTGCTGGACGCCGGAAGGGGAAAAAGAGAACGTCGAAAAAATATGCACAGGACTTGAGCGATTCATGACAGCAACGGGCATTGTGGGCGGCGCGGCGGCAGGCCTCAGCCAATTTGGTGTAGGCGGCCGGGTAACGGCGATAGTTGGAGGCGCAGCCTTGGCCGCAACGACCGAGGCAGGATTTATCTGGTTCATCGAAGGATGTCTTACAAGATGAAAACATTTCAGACACGCCTCTCAGCCATTGCTCTAATATGCCTAGTTCTTGGGCTATTAATATTTTTCCTATTCTCTCGTTGGGGAATGCTACTGGCGATCGCATCGGCAGCTTTTCTATTTTATGTTCAAATGAGAATTATTTCTTCCAAAAAATAAAATTGAATTACATGACAGTTTGGGATTACGGTGTCAGTTTACTAAATGCACTAAACTGCACCGTAGTGGAGGCGATTGGTTTACGCGGCTGTGCTGGCTACGCACCATCCCGGCATGGCTCGCCTTGCCCGCGTGGCTCCGCCCGGTATCCCGCACCATGTGACGCAGCGGGGCAATCGCCGCGAGCGGGTGTTCTTCGAGGATGGCGACTATGCGCTGTATCTCGATCTCCTGGTGGATGCGGCAGCGCGCGCGCAGGTTGCGATCTGGTCCTATGCTGATGCCCAACCACGTCCACATCGTCGCGGTGCCGTCGGACGAGGGCTGCGGCGGACGTTCCGATACGTTCATCGGCACTATACCGGCTATATCAACGCCCGGATGCGCACGACCGGGCATTTGTGGCAAGGCCGCTTCAGCTCTGTGGCGATGGACGAAGCGCATCTGGTGAGCGCGTTCCGCTATGTGGCGCTCAACCCGGTGCGGGCAAAACTGGTGTCGCGGGCGGAGGACTGGCCATGGTCGAGCACCGGGGCGCATCTCGCCGGAGCGAGCGACGCCTTTGTCGATGTCGCGCCCGCGATCGAGCGCGTCGGCAACTTCGCCGCCTTTCTTGGCGAAGCGTTCGACGAGGCGATGAGCTATGCAGCATTGCGCAAGGCCGAAAGCGTCGGTCGGCCGGTCGGATCGGCGCAATGGCTGGGGGAGATGGAGGCCAGGACCGGCCTGGCTCTCAGACCGGGCAAGCGGGGGCCGAAGCCGAAGGGTATTTAGGGGTTATTGCACGTGTCGCCGTATTCCGTATTCACCCCACCTCGGCTTCCCAAAAAAACACCAATTTCAGTCGGCCCTCGAAGGATCGATTTTAGCTGCTAAGGCCGAAGCGATTCAGGGCGGTGCGTCGTCGACGCCTTTGCCCTCAAAGTCGGGGTAAACTGATGATCGATGGCACTGCACCGAAGCGCAACCTCATCCGGCGGCCGGTCGCCCTGTGGGCCTCGGCGCTGTCGGCGATGGGACTGGCGGTGGTTGCCGCCTGGCTGTTCGGCCTGCTCGTCTGGCATGGAGCGAAGGCGGGAGCGAAGGCCAATCGCGCGGAGCGGATCGCCATTGCCCTGGTCGGCGGCGCGGTGCCGGACAAGGCACGCGCCCGGGCGCAGAGGACTGCCCGGGGCCCCGATTTCGCGCCGGGTTTCTGGCGCAATCCGGCGGGGAATTTCACCGATCCGGGCTATGCCCTGGTTGCCGCTGCGCGCAATTCGATCGATTTGCTGCGGCTGTCCGACGGCACAGTCATGCATCATTACCAGCCCGACCGGCAGAAGATCGACGAGCAGTTCGGGCGGGTGCGCGCGGCGCTCGATCCCACGATCGAGGGCGCGGCGATGCCGATGCACGCGATGCTGATGCCTGATGGTGGACTGATGTTCATGGACCATGGCGCGCTGGTGCGGATCGATGCCTGCGGGCAGCCGGCCTGGGTGCGCGGCGGCTATCACCATGCGATCGAGCCCGACGGCGAGGGCAATTTCTGGGCGCCGGCGCTGCTGGTCCCCGCCGCGCGGCCCGGGGCGGGGCCGGATTATCGCGACGAGCTGATCACGCGCGTCACCGCGGACGGCCGGCGGCTGTCGCAGGAGCGGGTCAGCGACATTCTCGACCGCAACGGGTTCGGCGCGCTGATCTATGGGCGCCCCTATGACGACGATCCCGTCCACCTGAACGATATCCAGCCGGTGCCGGGCGATGGTCCGTATTGGAAGAAGGGCGACGTGTTCCTGAGCCTGCGCAAGCTGTCGATGGTGCTGCTCTACCGGCCGTCGACCGGCAAGATCGTGTGGCAGGCGATCGGGCCGTGGCAGGGGCAGCACGACATCAGCATCCTCGACGACCACCGCGTCATGCTGTTCGACAATCACGTCACCTTCGGCCCCGACGACATCACGGTCGGCGAGGGCGGCAATCGCGTGATGGTGTACGATTTCGCGACGGGCAAGGCCGAGCCGGTGTTCGGGCCGGCGACCGCCTATCTGGGGGCGAGGACGATCCAGGGTGGACGGGCGCTGCCGTTGCCGGGCGGCGACGTGATGATCGAGAATACCAATGACGGCGTGGTCGGCCGGTTCGATCCGGCGGGGCAGGTGCGCTGGCGCTATGTCGCCGCCAACGACGCCGGGCGGCGGCTGCGGCTGGGCTGGACGCGCTATCTCGATCCGGTGACCTTCGGCAATGCGGTGGCCGCCGCATCCGCCGCTAGATGTCCGGCCGGCTAGGACACGATGGAAACATGCGGACGGCTTGACCCGATGCCCCGGACGGGAGACCATCGCGTTCGACAGGGAGAGCGGGCATGAAGCGGATTGTAGTGCTGGCAGGTCTGATCATGCTGGCCGGATGCGGCGGCAGTCCGCAGGCGGTCGGCGAGAATTCGGCGGATTCGATTCGGACGACGGCGGTGGGCAATGTCGTCAGCACGATCCCCAGCCCGACGCCGACGCCCGAGACGACCGCGCCCGAGGACAATGCCGCTGCCCCGGCGTCCGACCTGCCCGTCGCGAACGCCGGCGACACCAGTAACGCGGCGGCGGCCGGGCTCTAGCCACGATGCGTTCGGTCGCGGGGTTAAGCGGGCGGCCGGGGTGACGGTGAGAGCGGCGATGGCAGACAAGCCCCTGGTCTTCGTGCGCTCGCGCCTTCGCATGACCCAAATCCTTCGCTTTGCCCGGAACATTGAAAGCTTTCTTGCCCGCGCCGTCCGCCGGTCTATCTAGGCACCATGCCCATCATTCCCGACACGCTGTCGCTCATCGGCAATACCCCGCTCGTCCGCCTGAACGGCCCGAGCGAGGCGGCCGGCGCCGAGATCTACGGCAAGTGCGAATTCGCCAATCCGGGCGCGAGCGTGAAGGATCGCGCCGCGCTCTACATCGTCCAGGACGCCGAGGAACGCGGGCTGATCAAGCCCGGCGGGACGATCGTCGAGGGGACGGCGGGAAATACCGGGATCGGGCTCGCGCTGGTCGCCAATGCCAAGGGCTACAAGACGATCATCGTCATGCCCGAGACGCAGAGCCGCGAGAAGATGGATACCTTGCGCGCGCTTGGCGCCGAACTGGTGCTGGTGCCGGCCGCGCCCTACGCCAATTGCGCGCATTTCGTTCACACCAGCCGGCGCATCGCGGAAGAGACGCCCAACGCGATCTGGGCCAACCAGTTCGATAACGTCGCCAATCGCAAGGCGCATATCCAGGGGACGGCCGAGGAGATCTGGGCGCAGATGGACGGGCGGGTCGACGGCTTCACCTGTTCGGTCGGAACTGGAGGCACGCTGGCCGGGGTCGGGCTCGGGCTCAAGTCGAGGGACGAGAATGTCACCATCGCGCTGACCGATCCGCACGGGGCGGCGCTCTACGAATATTATGCCTGTGGCGAGCTCAAGGCCGAGGGCTCGTCGGTCGCCGAAGGGATCGGGCAGGGGCGGATCACCGCCAATCTCGAAGGCGCGCCGGTCGACACGCAATTCCGCATCTCGGATGCCGAGGGCTATCAATGGGTGCGGCGCCTGCTCGACGAGGAGGGCCTGTGCCTCGGCCTGTCGTCGGGGATCAACGTCGCGGGCGCGATCGCGCTGGGCAGGCAATTGGGCCCGGGCAGCCGGGTCGCGACGATCCTGTGCGATACCGGATTCCGCTACCTTTCAACGCTCTACAACCACGACTGGCTGGCGTCGAAGGGATTGGTTCCGGCCTGATGCGACGAGCCGTGCGCACGGCAAGGTCGACAAACGGTCGCGAAGGCGTTACATAAATGCCACACCATGATGAAAATAGCGGTTCGCGACAGTAATCAAACGGTGCAGCGGGTGAAGGTCGGCGTGGTCGGCCTTGCCGCCGTACTCCTCATGATCGGCGTGGCGGCGACGGTGTTCGGCATCGTCAGCCGCGAGCGCCCGGTCACTGCCGTCGGCGCGCCCAAGGCGGAAGTCGCCGCCAACCTTTCGGACTCCTCGAACAGCCAGGCGCCCGGCGCCGCCGCGACCAGCGAGCCGCTGGTCGAGCTCGGCGTCGCGCCCGCCGCGTCGCCGACTCCGTCCGCCAGGTGATGGCCGGTTCGCGGGAAATCCATGGGAAATTGCCCCACCAGGCTGCCGAGTCGTTGGTTTTCGGTGGGAATTGGCCGTCCGGGGTGCCGAAAGGCGCGGCGAGGGCGGATGATGGTTAAAGAATCTTTTGCTTTGTTCGGAATGACTTAGCCGATCCGCAAAGCCTCCGGACCTTAAATTCCCCAAAAAAACCATTGAATCCCACGGGCTCCCTTGATAGCCCGTAGGGAGGAAGTGGGGCGTTCTTACCCTTTTGATTCAGGGCGCGTTGGCGACGGTCGGGGCCGTTCCAGCGAGGGAGAGAACGCGCGTGTGATTTGGGGCGGACTTTGGCTGGACGCGGCAAATATCTGGGAACGGCGCTGCAGCTTGTCGACGACAAGAACCGCGTCTCGATCCCTGCCAAGTTTCGCGAGGCCGCGATCCTCAACAGCGACGGCACGCCCGACCCCAAGGGCGGCGGCAGCGTCTTCATCGGCACCCATCCTTATTCGCCTTGCCTGATCGGCTTCGACGACCAGTGGCTCGACACCGAGCTCGACCGGGCGACCGAAGAGGCGAAGGCCGACCCCGCCAAGCCCGGCAACCAGCATTTCAACGTTCTCCGCCGCACCGCGGGCGGTGCCGAGCCGACCGCGTTCGACGGCGGCGGGCGCTGCGTCCTGGTCGGCTGGCAGAAGAAGAAGGTCGGCATCGCCAAGCACGCCTTCTTCTACGGCACGATCTCGCATTTCGAGATCTGGGACCCAGAGACCCTGCTCGCCACGCCCGACGAGCTGGCCGATCCCGCGATCAAGGATGCCTGTCGCGGCCTCCTCGAAGAAAAGGGCCTGTTGTGAGCACGGCCCCCCACATCCCCGTGCTCCTCGACGAGGTCCTCGACGCTCTCCGCCCCACCCCGGGAGAGCGCCACGTCGACGCCACGTTCGGCGCCGGCGGCTACACGCGCGCGCTCCTCGCCCGGAGCGCGCGCGTCGTGGCATTCGATCGCGACCCCGATGCGATCGCCGATGGCCAGCCCATGGTCGCCGAAGCGAATGGCGAGCTGGTGCTGATCGAGGCGCCGTTCTCCGCGCTCGACAGCGAGCTCGAGGCACGCGACCTTGCGCCGGTCGATGGCGTGGTGATGGATATCGGCGTGTCGTCGATGCAGCTCGACCAGGCCGAGCGCGGTTTCTCGTTCCAGGGCGACGGCCCGCTCGACATGCGCATGGCGCAATCGGGCGAAAGCGCGGCGGATTTCCTCAACACCGCCGACGAGAGCGAGATCGCCGACGTGCTCTATCTTTACGGCGAAGAGCCCCGGTCGCGCCGCGTCGCGCGGGCGATCGTCTCCGCAAGACCCCTTACGCGAACTTCCGAACTCGCAACCGTGGTGCGCAAGGCGCTAGGCCACAAGCCGCACGACAAGAAGGACCCGGCGACGCGGACCTTCCAGGCGATCCGGATTCACGTCAACCGCGAGCTCGGCGAGCTGGCCGACGGGCTGGCCGCCGCCGAGCGCGTGCTGAAGCCCGGCGGGCGGCTCGCGGTGGTGACCTTTCACAGCCTCGAGGACCGGCTGGTGAAGCGCTTCCTGCGTGAACGCAGCGGCGCGATGCCGTCGGGCTCGCGGCATTTGCCGCCCCAGGCCGCGACGGCCGGGGCGACGTTCGAGGATGTTGGGCGCGCGTTGCGCCCGGGTGAGGCCGAGCTGGCACGCAATCCGCGCGCGCGCTCGGCGACGTTGCGAGTGGCGCGCCGGACGGAGTCGGCGGCATGGCGTACGGGAGAGGCGTGATGGTGGTGGTGCATCGTTTCCGGTGGTTTGGCTGGTTCGTGCTCTGCGTGGGCGTGATCCTGGGTTGCTATCTGATGTCGTCGAAAGTCGCGGCCGAGCGAAACCGGCTGACCGATATCGAGGCATCGATCGCGACCACCCAGCGCGACATCAAGGCGCTCGAGACCGAGTTCGACACGCGCGCGAGCTATATCCAGCTGCAGCGCTGGAACGGCGACACGCTCAAATTGTCGGCGCCGACCGCGCAGCAATATGTCCGCGACGATGCCGCGCTGGCGCAAGCCGACTTCAACGCGTCGGCGGGCAGCGCGCCCGCGCGCAGCGGCATCCAGACCGCGTCGATCATCCCGAGCGCGCCGGAGCAGCCCGCGCCAGCCGGTGCCCCGGCCACGCCGCCGGCGCCGAGCGCGCCGGCAAAGGTGACGGCGGCCGTGGCGATGGTCTCCGCGCCGGCCGCCAGGGCGCAGCCGGCTGCCGCCAAAGCGAGCGTCAGGCCGAAGGCGGCGACGGTGGCGTTGCTCGACCGCAAGCTGCTGAGCGATTCGACGATGGGCTCGCTGAACCGCGGTGCGCGCAACGAAGGTGACCGATGACCGAGCTGCTCGCGCGGCCGATCGCGCCGCGCCGCCTGGCTGACGATCGCGCCGCTTCCCGCGCCACCGCGCAGAAGCGGCTGATGATCATGATGCTGCTCTACGGGGCGGCCATCGGCGTGGTGATGGCCAAGCTGGCCTTCTTCGCTGTCTCGACCGGCAGCGCGACTGCCTCGACCATGCCGCGCAGCGTGCTCCGCGGCGACATCGTCGACCGCAATGGCGAGCCGCTGGCGCGCACGATCGACGCCTGGGCGATCGGCGTACATCCCGAGCAGATCCTCGGCGACCGGCACGAGATCGCGCAGCGGCTGGCGAGCATCCTCGGCCTGCCCGCGGACCAGATCTATGCCAAGCTGGCGTCGAAGAACTTCTCCTATCTCGAACGCGACGCCTCGGCTTCGCTGGTGACGCAGGTCAATGCGATCGGCGAGCCGGCCCTGGTGTTCGAGCGCGAGCAGCAGCGCCTCTACCCGCAATCCGAGCTGGGCGCGCAGATCCTCGGCTTCCTCGACGTCAACGGCAAGGGCGCGAGCGGGATGGAGCGCGCGCTCGACGCACGGCTGACCGATCCCAATGCCGCGGCGCAGCCGGTGGCGCTGTCGATCGATGCGCGCGCGCAATCGGCGCTCGAGAACGAGCTCGGCAAGCAAGTGGTCGACTTCAAGGCGAAGGGCGGGGCAGGCGTCGTGCTCGACGTCTCGACCGGCGAGATCGTCGCGCTCGCCTCGTTCCCGACCTTCAATCCCAACGATCCGGGCAAGGCACCGCTCCCGGTCAAGACCGTCGACGGCAAGGAAATCCCGGGGCCGTTCTTCAACCGCGTGACCAGCGCCACCTACGAGCTCGGCTCGACCTTCAAGCCGATCACCATGGCGGCGGCGATCGACAGCGGCACCGTCACCTCGATGGCGAAGCGCTTCGACGCGACCCAGCCGCTGGCGATCGACGGCTACAAGATCCACGACCATGACGGCCAGAATCGCTGGCTCGATATCCCCGAGACGCTGATCCACTCGTCGAACATCGCGACCGCGCGGATCGCCGACGAAATGGGCGGGGCGAAGCTCGAGGCGATGTTCCGCGCGATGGGCTTCGACAAGCCGATGCCGTTCGAGCTGCCGGCGCGTGGCCGCACCCAGTTCCCGCAGAAGTTCAGCCGCGTGACGACGATGACCGCGGGCTTCGGCCATGGCATCGCGGTGACACCGCTGCACCTCGCGGCGGCCTATGCGGCCCTGGTCAATGGCGGCGTGTGGCGTCCGGCGACGCTGATGAAGGTCGAGCCCGGCACCAACGTTCCCGGCCGTCGCGTGATCAGCGAGGCGACCAGCGCACGGATGCGCCAGCTGCTTCGCCTGGTGGTGACGCAGGGCACCGGTCGCAATGCCGATGCGCTCGGTTTCCGCGTCGGCGGGAAGACCGGGACGGCCGAAGTTGCGACGGGCCGTGGTTATTTGAAGAATACCAACGTCTCGACCTTCGCGGCGGCTTTCCCGATGGACCAGCCGCGCTATGTGGTGTTGGTGATGCTTGATTCGCCCGTCGGCGCGGTGACCACCGCGGCCTATACCGCGGCCCCCGTGGTCAGCCGTTTCATCCAGCGCGCCGGGCCGATGCTCGGCGTCGTCCCCGATCCCAGCCGCGACATCGACGTCAGCGACCTGCTGCCGCTGATCTGGCGCCGCCCGGGAGAAAATCCGCAGAACATGGCGGATCCGCAGTGAGGCTCGGCGGGCTGGTGACGGGCGGTGGCGACGCCAGCGTCACCGGCTTCGCGATCGACCACCGCAAGGTCGCGCCCGGCACGATCTTCGGCGCGTTCGAAGGTACGCGGGTCAATGGCGAGGATTATATTCCCGCGGCGGTGGCGGCGGGCGCGATCGCGGTGGTCGCGCGGCCCGGCGTGACGGTCGAGGGCGCGCTCCACATCGCCTCGGACAATCCGCGCCAGACCTTCGCGCATCTCGCCGCCAAATTCTTCGAGCCGTTCCCGGAGACCTGTGTCGCGGTGACCGGGACCAACGGCAAGACCTCGACGGTCGAGATGACGCGGCAGCTGTGGCGGATGGCCGGGCACCACGCCGCGTCGATCGGCACGCTGGGCGTTACCACCTCGGACGACAGCGTCTCGACCGGGCTGACCACGCCCGATGTCGTCACCTTTCTGTCCAACGTCGCCGGGCTGGCGCGCGAAGGCGTGACGCATGTCGCGTTCGAGGCATCGAGCCACGGCCTGTCGCAATATCGCACCGAGGGGCTGAAAGTGATGGCGGCGGCCTTCACCAACCTCAGCCGCGACCATCTCGATTATCATGGCGACATGGCGGCGTATCTGACTGCCAAATTGCGGCTGTTCTCCGAAGTGCTCGACGATGACGGCGCTGTCGTGGTGTGGGCCGACGATCCGCAGGCGGCGCGCGTGGTCGACCTGGCGCATGCGCGGCGGCAGCGGATCTTCAGCGTCGGCGAGCGCGGCGGGACGCTGCGGCTGGTCAGCCGCGACCCGACCCTGCTCGGGCAGGGGCTGGTGATCGAGGCCGAGGATCGCGAGCACAAGGTGACCTTGCCGCTGATCGGCGCCTATCAGGCGGCCAACGCGCTGACCGCGGCCGGGCTGGTGATCGCGACCGGCGGCGATGTCGCGCAAACCATCCAGAGCCTTGCCCGGCTGCAGCCGGTGCGCGGGCGGCTGGAGCGCGCGGTGATCACGCGGACCGGGGCGCCGGTCTATGTCGATTACGCGCATACGCCCGACGCGCTCGAAGCGGCGATCGCGGCGTTGAAGCCGCACGCCGGCGGCAAGCTGATCGTCGTGTTCGGCGCGGGCGGCGACCGCGACCATGGCAAGCGCGAACTGATGGGCGAGATCGCCGAGCGTCATGGCGACCTGGTGATCGTGACCGACGACAATCCACGCAGCGAGGACCCGGCGGCGATCCGCGCCGAGGTGCTGAAGCGCGCGCCCAATGCCATCGAGATCGGCGATCGGCGTGCGGCGATCGCGCACGCCATTGCCGAGGCCGGGGCGGAGGACATCGTATTGGTCGCGGGCAAGGGACATGAGCAGGGGCAGATCGTGGGCGATTTGGTGCTGCCGTTCGACGATGTGAGCGTGGCGCGCGAGGCGGCGGCGTCGTGAGGCGGGCGATCTCCTTTAGGCCCCTCCCCCTCAGGGGAGGGGTTTGGGGTGGGGGAGTGCCTCAAGCCTCGTCGCGCGCGGATAGCCCCCACCCCAACCCCTCCCCTGAAGGGGAGCGGCTATGAGCGACCTCTGGACCTCCGCCGCCATCGCTGCCGCCACCAACGGCGCCGCTTCGGCGGCGTTCGACGTTTCTGGGGTGACGTTCGATTCGCGCGAGGTCGGGCCGGGTGATCTGTTCATCGCGCTGACCGGCGAGAGCACCGACGGCCACAAATTCCTCGACCAGGCGTTCGAGCGCGGTGCCGCGGGCGCGATCGTCAGCCGGGACAGCGCGCATCCCAATGTGCGCGTGGCCGATACCTTCGTCGCGCTCGAGGCCTTGGCCAAGGCGTCTCGCGCCCGCACCAAGGCCAAGATCGTCGGCGTGACCGGATCGGCGGGCAAGACCGGGACCAAGGAAGCGCTGTTCGCCGCGCTCGACCGCTCGCCGTCGAAGTCGGCGCACCGCTCGGTCAAGAGCTACAACAACCATACCGGCGTGCCATTGAGCCTGTCGCGCATGCCGGACGGGGTCGATTACGGCGTGTTCGAGATGGGGATGAACCATCCCGGCGAGCTCGCGCATCTGACCACGCTGGTCCGCCCGCATGTCGCGATCGTCACCGCGATCGCTCCGGCGCACGCGCAATTCTTCCCCGACGAAAGCGCCATCGCCGATGCCAAGGGTGAAATCTTCCAGGGCCTCGAGCCGGGTGGCGTTGCAATCGTCCCCTATGACAGCCCGCATCGCGATCGGCTGATCGGGCATGCCAGGCCCCATGCGGCGACGATCGTCACCTTCGGCGTGGATGACGGTGCCGATGTCCGCGCGCTGGAGGCGGTCAAGGCGGCCAATGGCGGGACCTTCGTCACCGCGCGCGTCGGTGAGCGCGAACTGAGCTACACGATCTCGCAACCGGGCCAGCATTGGGTGTCCAACTCGCTCGCCGTGCTCGCCGCGGTCGATGCGGTGGGCGGCGACCTAGCGCTGGCCGGGCTGGCGCTTGCCGAATTGGGCGGGCTGGCCGGGCGCGGTGACCGTTTCCGGGTCAAGGTCGGCGACGGGACCGCGTTGGTGATCGACGAGGCATACAACGCCAATCCCGCCTCGATGCGCGCGACGCTCGCGGTACTCGCTGCCGAGGAGGCGACGCGGCGGATCGCGGTGCTCGGCGAAATGCGCGAGCTCGGCGACAAATCGGCTGCCTATCATGCCGGTCTTGCCGGTCCGGTTCGTGACGCAGGCGTCCAAACGGTCATCCTGGTCGGTGAGGCGATGAAACCGCTGGCCGAGGCGCTTGAGGGTCAGGTCGAAATCATGCATGTGCCCGACGCCGCTGCCGCGCGCGACCGCCTGACGGCGACGCTCGATGCCGGAGATGCGGTTCTCATCAAGGGTTCGAATGGCGTCGGGCTGTCCGCATTGGTCGCGGCACTCGCGAGCGGGAAGGTATAATGCTCTACTGGATAGCATCGCATCTGGGCTTTCCCGGCCTGCTCAACCTCATCCGCTATCTGAGCTTCCGCGCCGGTGCGGCGGTGGCGACGGCATTGGTGATCGGGCTGATCATCGGGCCGCGCTTCATCGGCTGGCTCCGCGTCCGCCAGGGCAAGGGACAGCCGATCCGCACCGACGGGCCACAATCGCACCTCGCCAAGCGCGGCACGCCGACCATGGGCGGGTTGATGATCCTGACCAGCCTCGGCATCTCGATGCTGCTGTGGATGGACCTGAGCAATCCCTATGTCTGGGCGGCGTTGTTCGTGACGCTCGGCTTCGGGACGATCGGGTTCCTCGACGATTACGACAAGGTGCGCAAAGCCAGCACCGCGGGGGTGTCGGGCAAGCTCCGTTTGCTCGGCGAGTTCGCCATTGCCGGCATCGCCAGCGCGATCATCGTCTATTCGAGTCCCGAGGGCACGCATCTCTACGTGCCGTTCTTCTCCAAGCTCGCGATCGACCTTGGGCCGTTCTACATCGTGTTCGCCGCCTTCACGATCGTCGCCTTCGGCAATGCCGTGAACCTGACCGACGGGCTCGATGGCCTCGCGACGATGCCGGTGATCATCGCCAGCGTCGCGTTCATGCTGATCGTCTATCTCGCGGGTAACGCCAAGTTCGCCGATTATCTCGGCATCCCGCACATCCCGCGGGTCGGCGACCTCGCGATCTTCTGCGGCGCGATGATCGGCGCCTGCCTTGCCTTCCTGTGGTTCAACGCGCCGCCGGCGGCGGTGTTCATGGGCGATACCGGCAGCCTCGCGCTTGGCGGCGCGCTCGGCACCATCGCCGTCGCGGCGCACCACGAAATCGTGCTCGGCATCATCGGCGGGCTGTTCGTGGTCGAGGCGATGAGCGTCATCATCCAGGTGTTCTGGTACAAGCGCACCGGCAAGCGCGTGTTCCGCATGGCGCCGATCCACCACCATTTCGAACAGCTCGGCTGGCCCGAATCTACCGTCGTGATCCGCTTCTGGATCGTGGCCCTGGTGCTCGCGCTGGCCGGTCTCGCCACGCTGAAGCTGCGGTGATCGTCAGTCCGTCCTGGCGCGGCGAACGCTATGCGGTGCTGGGGCTGGCGCGCTCCGGAGAGGCGACCGTGCGCGCCTTGCTGGCGAGCGGGGCGGACGTCGTCGCCTGGGACAGCAACGAGGCAAAGCGGACGATCGAGGGCGTACATTTTGCCGATCCGGTCGAGATCGACCTGACCGGGTTCGCCGGCGTGGTCGTGTCGCCCGGCGTGCCGCTCAACCGCCACCCGATCGCGGCGAAAGCACGCGCCGCAGACGTGCCGGTGATCGGTGACATCGAATTGTTCGCGCAGGCCCGCGACTATATGCCGTCGCACCGCGTGGTCGGCATCACCGGGACCAACGGCAAGTCGACCACCACCGCTTTGATCCATCACATCATCGAGACCGCGGGGATCCCCGCGCGGCTCGGCGGCAATATCGGTCTGCCGATCCTCGGCGAGGAGCCGTTGCCGGTCGGCGGCGTCTATGTCCTCGAATTGTCGAGCTACCAGATCGACCTGACCTTCAGCCTCGATTGCGACGTGGCATTGCTGCTCAACATCACTCCCGACCATCTCGACCGCTATGACGGGTTCGAGGGTTATGCGGCGTCCAAGGCGCGGCTGTTCGCGATGCAGTCGAAGGATCACGACGCGGTGATCGGGATCGGCGACGCAGCCTCGGCGGCGATCGCGCGCAGCCTGTCGGCGCGCGGCGAGCATCTGTTCAAGATCGCGCCCGGCGTGTGCATGGACCAGTCGCGCTGGCCGAGCCTGCAAGGCCCCCACAATGCGCAGAACGCGCTGGCGGCGATCTCGGCCTGCCAGGCGCTCGGCGTGCCCGAGGACGCGATCGATGCCGGGCTGGAAAGCTTCAAGGGCCTGCCGCACCGAATGGAGCGGATCGCAACGGTTGGTGGCGTCGCCTGGGTCAATGACAGCAAGGCGACCAACCCGGATTCGACCGCGCCGGCGCTCGCCGCGTTCGACGGCGTGCACTGGATCCTGGGCGGGCAGGCGAAGACCAAGAGCCTCGATGCCTGCCGTCCGTCGTTCGGCCATGTCCGCGCGGCCTATGCGATCGGCGAGGCGGGGCCGATGTTCGTCGAGCTGCTCAAGGGCGACATGCCGGTCGTCAATGCCGGGACGCTGGCCCACGCTGTCGAGCTGGCGCACGCCGCGGCGAAGCCCGGCGAAACGGTACTCCTCTCGCCGGCCTGTGCCTCGTTCGACCAGTTCCGCGATTACGAGGATCGCGGTGACCAGTTTCGCAAGCTCGTCGAGGCGCTGGCATGAGCGCGGCTCCGGCCAAGGACGGTATCCTGACCCGGGTCGCGCGCCGCGGCGGGCGGGCCGACCGCTCGCCTTTGGGCGCGTGGTTCTGGGACATCGACTGGGTATTGCTGATCCTGACCCTGTTCCTGATCGCGATCGGGCTGGTCGCGGTGGCGGCCGCCTCGCCGGCGACCGCGCAGCGTTATTCGGATGCGACGCACCACATGCCCGCGCTTTACTATTTCTGGCGCCAGCTGATGTGGGTCGGGGTGTCGCTGCCGGTCCTGTTCATCGTCTCGATGCTGCCGACCGATACGGCGCGGCGGATGGCGCTGATCGGCTGTATCGGCTTCCTGATCATGCTGATGCTGGTGCCGATCGCGGGCGTGTCGGTGAACGGTGCGCGGCGCTGGCTCGGTGTCGGCATCGCGCAATTCCAGCCGTCCGAATTCCTCAAGCCCTGCTTCATCGTCGCGGTGGCGTGGATGCTCTCGCTCAAGGGCAAGGAGCAGGGGCTGTCGGCAGGGACGCTGGCGGTGTTGACCGGTGGGCTGACCGCCCTGATCGCCGCCCTGCTGATGATGCAGCCCGATTTCGGCCAGAGCGTGGTGTTCTGCGCGGTATGGCTCGCCTTGCTGCTGATCTCGGGCATCTCGACACGGACGATCGCCAGCCTGTTCGGCGCGGCCTTTGCCGGCGTGGTCGCGGCCTATCTGTTCTACTCGACCGCGCGGATGCGCATCGATGCCTTCCTGTTCCCGGATTCGACCGATGCCGCCGAGCATTTCCAGGTCAATGCCGCGCGGGCGACGCTCACCGCGGGCGGCTGGCTCGGCACCGGGCCGGGCGGCGGGCAGATGAAGTTCCGCCTGCCGGAGGCGCATACCGATTACATCTTCTCGGTGATCGGCGAGGAATTCGGCCTGATCGCCTGCGGCATCGTCGGGGTGATCTTCCTGGCGATCGTGGTGAGGGTGTTCGTGAAATTGCTCGACGAGCAGGACGAGTTCCGCCTGCTCGCCGCGGCCGGGCTCGCGATCCAGTTCGGGTTGCAGGCGTTGATCTCGATGGCGGTCAATACCGGCCTTGCCCCGTCCAAGGGCATGACGATGCCGTTCATCTCTTATGGCGGGTCGTCGATGATCGCCTTGTCGATCGGCATGGGGTTGCTGCTTGCGTTTACGCGCCGGAACCCGTTTGTGAGCCGCTCACCCTATGTCGTGAAATGGAGCGGCGAATGACGAAGGCGCGGCAGTTCGTATTGGCCGCAGGCGGGACCGGTGGGCACATGGTGCCGGCCGCGGCGCTCGCCACCGAGCTCGGCAAGCGCGGGCACAAGGTCGACCTGATCTCCGACGAGCGCGGGGTCCGCTTCCCCGGCCTGTTCGACGGGATCGAGACGCATGTCCTGCCCGCCGGCCGGATGCAGGGCGGGCCGCTCGGCTGGCTCCGCGCCGGCCGGGCGATGTGGGCGGGGCGCCAGCTGGCGATCGACCTATTCGACAAGATCGAGCCCGCCGCGGTGATCGGCTTTGGCGGCTATCCGGCGTTGCCGGCGCTGCTCGCCGCGTTCAACCGCAAGGTTCCGACCGCGGTGCACGAGCAGAATGCCGTGCTCGGGCGAGTCAACCGCTTCGTCGCTGGCAGGGTCGATGCGATCGCCACGTCCTATGCCAAGGTCGACCGGCTCCCCGAAAAATATCGCGGCAAGGCGCATCTGACCGGCAACCCGGTGCGCGAGGAAGTGCTGGCGCTGCGCGACAAGCCTTATCCGCTGCTCGAGGAAGACGGGATTTTCCGCGTGCTCGTGACGGGTGGCAGCCAGGGGGCGAGCATCCTGTCGCAAGTCGTGCCCGAGGGACTGGCGATGCTCCCGGTCAATTTCCGTCGCCGGCTGCAGGTCACGCACCAGGCGCGCGTCGAGGATATCGACAAGGCCCGCGCCAAATATGCCGAGCTGTCGATCGCCGCCGACCTCGCCACCTATCTGCCCGACCTGCCCGAGCATCTCGCCTGGGCACATCTGGTGATCGCGCGCGCGGGGGCCTCGACCATTGCCGAGCTGACCGCCGCCGGCCGTCCCGCGATCCTGGTGCCGCTGCCGAGCGCGACCGACGACCATCAGACCGAGAATGCGCGCGAGATTTCGGAAGCAGGCGGCGCGCGGACGATCGCGCAAAGCCAGTTCACGCCTGTTGAACTCGCCAAGCAGATGCAGAAACTGGGCCTCGATCCCGCCGCATTGCAGAACGCCGCGGCGCGCGCGAAATCGTGCGGGCATCCCGACGCGGTGCGCGATCTCGCGGACCTGGTCGAGGGCCTCGACCATCCTCCCGCCGACGTGCCGGTCGGCGCTGTCCAGACCAACCAGGCCGGCGGGGAGGCTGCGTTCGCATGACCGGGCTCAAGACGGATATCGGCGCGATCCACTTCGTCGGCATCGGCGGCATCGGCATGTCGGGCATTGCCGAGGTGATGCACAATCTCGGCTACAAAGTGCAGGGATCGGACGTCGCCGAGGGTTATGTCGTGCAGGGGCTGCGCGACCTCGGCATCGAGGTGAAGATCGGCCATGCCGCCGACAATCTCGGCGATGCCGCGGTGGTCGTGGTGTCGACCGCGATCAAGCGCGCCAATCCCGAAGTCGAGGCCGCGCTCGAACGCCGCATCCCGGTGGTGCGGCGTGCCGAGATGCTCGCCGAATTGATGCGCCTGAAGTCGACCGTCGCGGTGGCGGGGACGCACGGCAAGACCACCACGACCTCGATGGTCGCGGCGCTGCTCGATGCGGGCGGGATCGACCCGACCGTAATCAATGGCGGGATCATCAACAGCTACGGATCGAACGCCCGGCTCGGCGACAGCGAGTGGATGGTGGTCGAGGCCGATGAGAGCGACGGCAGTTTCCTGCGGCTCGACGGCACACTCGCGGTGGTAACCAATATCGATCCCGAGCATCTCGATCATTATGGCAGTTTCGACGCGATCAAGGACGCGTTCGTCCAGTTCATCGAGAATGTGCCGTTCTACGGCGCCGCGTTCCTGTGCCTCGACCATCCCGAGGTCCAGGCAGTGCTGCCGCGCGTGCGCGATCGCCGCATCGTCACCTATGGCTTCTCGACCCAGGCCGATATCCGCGGCGTCAACGTGACCCCGATTCCCGGCGGCAACCGGTTCGAGGCGATTATCCGCCAGCGCGACGGCAGTACGCGCTCGATCGAGCATATCGAACTGCCGATGCCCGGGCGGCACAATGTCCAGAACGCGCTGTCGGCGATCGGCGTCGCGCTGGAGATGGGCGTCGACGACGCGACCATCCAGAAGGGCTTCGCCAAGTTCGGTGGGGTCAAGCGCCGCTTCACCAAGGTCGGCGACGTCGGTGGCGCGGTGATCATCGACGATTACGGGCATCATCCAGTCGAGATCCGCGCGGTGCTGTCGGCCGCGCGCGAAGGCGTCGCCAACCGCGTCATCGCGGTGGTGCAGCCGCATCGCTACACGCGCCTCGGCAACCTGATGGAGGACTTCCAGCAGGCGTTCAATGATGCCGACATGGTCTATGTGACCCCGGTCTATGCCGCGGGCGAGCAGCCGATCGAAGGCGTCGATGCGCAGGCGCTGGTCGACGGCCTGAAGCGACGCGGTCACCGTGCGGCGGCGACGGTCGGGTCGGCGGAAGATCTGGCGAAGGAATTGGCCGCCGTGATCCAGCCGGGCGACATGATCGTCTGCCTGGGGGCCGGGGATATTACTAAATGGGCGGCCGGCCTGGCCGACGCTATCGAGGCGGCACGGTGAGCAAATTTGCCCCTTTCCGCATTTCCGCGAAGGCGGGGATCCAGATCGGGCTTCCGCCTGCGCGGGAGCACGAGGGGAAGAGCGCGCGGTGACGGTGGCGCTCGCCATGCCCCAGGTTCGCGGCCGGCTGACCGCCGACGCACCGCTTGCGCCGCTCGTGTGGTTCAAGAGCGGCGGTGCGGCCGAATGGCTGTTCGAGCCCGCCGATGTGGAAGACCTCTCGGCATTCCTCGCCGACCTCGATCCCGCGGTCCCGGTGATGGGGCTGGGGCTCGGCTCCAACCTCATCGTCCGCGATGGCGGCGTGCCCGGCGTGGTGGTGCGGCTGGGCAAGCCGTTCGCCAAGGTCGAGCGGCTCGATGCCACGACGCTCAAATGCGGTGGCGGGGCAAGCGGCATTCTCGTTTCCTCCAGCGCGCGCGATGCCGGGATCGGCGGGTTCGAGTTCATGCGCTCGATCCCCGGCACGGTCGGCGGGTTCGTGCGGATGAATGGCGGCGCCTATGGCCGCGAGGTCAGGGACGTGCTGATCGAATGCGAGGTCGTGCTGCGCTCGGGCGAGCGGCGGGCGCTGGCGCTGGGTGACCTTGGCTATACCTATCGCCACAGCGACTTGCCCGGCGGCGCGATCGTCGTCTCGGCGATCTTTCGCGGCCATCCCGAGGCACCGGAGACGGTGCAGGCGGAGATGGACCGCATCGCCGCCGCACGCGAGGAATCGCAGCCTTTGCGCTCGAAGACCGGCGGGTCGACCTTCAAGAACCCGCAAGGCCACAAGGCCTGGCAATTGGTCGACGAGGCCGGCTGCCGGGGATTGCGCAAGGGCGACGCGCAGGTGTCCGAGAAACATTGCAATTTCCTGCTCAACCTCGGTGACGCGACCAGCGCGGACATCGAGGCACTGGGCGAAGAGGTGCGTGAGAAGGTGAAGGCGAAGTCGGGCGTGATGTTGGAGTGGGAAATCCAGCGTGTCGGGGTGACCAAGTGAGTGCGCCGCTTCACGTCGTCGTCCTGATGGGCGGCTGGTCGGCCGAGCGCGAAGTGTCGCTGATGTCGGGCAAGGGGATTGCCGAGGCGCTGGAATCGCTCGGCCATCGTGTCACGCCGATCGACATGGATCGCGACGTCGCGGCAAAGCTGGCGGCGGCGAAGCCCGACATCGTGTTCAACGCGCTCCACGGCACGCCGGGCGAGGATGGCTCGGTGCAGGGCATGCTCGATCTGATGGGGCTCAAATATACCCATTCGGGGCTCGTCACCTCGGTGATCGCGATCGACAAGGTGCTGACCAAGCAGGCGTTGGTGCCGCACGGCATTCCGATGCCCGGTGGGCGGATCGTCAAGTCGGCGGACGTGTTCGAGGGCGACCCGCTCAAGCGGCCCTATGTCCTGAAACCCGTCAACGAAGGTTCGTCGGTCGGCGTCGCGATCGTCACCGATGACGGCAACTACGGCAACCCGATCGGCCGCGATGTCGCGGGTCCGTGGCAGGAATTCGATGAACTGCTCGCCGAACCATATGTCCGCGGTCGCGAGCTGACCACCGCGATCCTCGGCGGCCCAGAAGGTCTTCGGGCGCTCGGCGTGACCGAGCTCAAGCCGAAGTCGGGCTGGTACGATTACGATGCCAAATATACCGATGGAATGACCGAGCACGTCTTCCCGGCGCAGATTCCCGACGAGATCACCGCGGCGTGCAAACGGCTCGCGCTCGAGGCGCACAAGCTGCTCGGCTGCAAGGGCGCATCGCGCTCCGACTTCCGCTGGGACGACGAGCGCGGCGAGGACGGGCTGTTCCTGCTCGAGGTCAACACCCAGCCGGGCATGACGCCGCTCAGCCTGGTGCCCGAACAGGCGCGGCATCTCGGCATTTCCTATCCCGAACTGGTCCAGATGATCATCGACGAGGCGCTTGCATGAGCCGCGCGCCGACCAAGGGACGCACCCCGGCGCGCCGGCCGACCGTCCGCCGCAAGAAGCAGCAGAAGGTGTCGATTGTCGACCGCATTCTCGCGCGGCTGCCGGTCAGCCAGCGCACGCTGCAGCGGATCGCGACCTGGTCGATCTTTGCGCTGATGCTGGGCGGTGTCGCGGTCGTCGCGCAGATGTTCGGCGTGCCCGGGGCGGTCGGCACGGCGCTCGCCGAACAGGCCGGCAATGCCGGTTTCCGTGTCGAGCAGATCGAGATACGCGGCGTCAAACGGATGGACCAGATGACGGTCTATGCCGTGGCGCTCGAACAGAAATCGCGCGCCATGCCGCTGGTCGATCTCGACCATATCCGCGACCGCCTGCTGCAATATGGCTGGGTCAAGGATGCGCATGTCTCGCGCCGGTTGCCTGATACCTTGCTGATCCGGATCGAGGAACGCACGCCTGCCGCGGTGTGGCAGGACCAGGGGCGGCTGAGCCTGATCGACAGCGAAGGCGTGTATCTCGAGCCGGTCTCGGCCGATGCGATCCCCGATCTGCCGCTGGTGATCGGTCCCGGCGCCGACCGCCAGGAACCGGCCTATCATCGCCTGATGGAAGTCGCGCCGGCGCTCAAGGGCCGTGTGCGCGCTGCGACCTGGGTCGGGAACCGGCGCTGGAACCTGACGTTCGACACCAACGAAGTGCTGATGCTGCCCGAAGGCGACAACGAGGCTGCCGCGGCGCTGAAGAAGTTTGCCGAGAAAGACGGCACCTTGCATCTGCTGGGCAAGGGATGGTTGAGCTTCGACCTGCGCGATCCGTCGCGGACGGTGGGGCGGCCGCCTAATGGCGGGATGGACCGGCTGGTGCCGGAAGCAGACAAGACGACGGGCGCGCAACCCGCGGCAGCCGATGGCGCCGCGCGGACGCAAGTGTAGGGGGAATTATGGCCAAGGCACCCGAGGGACTGATCACCGCGCTCGACATCGGATCGTCGAAAGTGTCGGCGATGATCGCGCAGAAAGGCGGCGGCGGCGAGCTGATCGTGCTCGGCACCGGCCAGCGCGAGAGCCGCGGGATCAAGCGCGGCTGCATCGCCGACATGGCGGCGACCGAAGTCGCGGTGCGCGAAGCGGTCGAGCAGGCCGAACGGATCGCGCAGACCAATATCGAGAATGTCTGGGTCGGCTTCTCGGCCGGCGGTCTCGTCAGCGATGTCGCCTCGATCGAGTTCGAGATGGGCGGGCACCGCATCGAACAGGCCGATATCGACGCCTTGCTGCGCGCCGGGCGGGAGTCGATCGACCCGGCCGGGCGGATGGTGCTTCACGCCCAGCCCGCGCTTTACACGCTCGACGGCATCACCGGGGTCAAGAACCCGCTCGGCCTCCATGCCGACCGGCTCGGCGTCCATATCCATGTGGTTGCTGCCGACGGCTCCCCGGTGCGCAATATCGGGCTGTGCGTCGCCAAGTCGCATCTCGAGGTGAAGTCGATCATCGCCGCGCCGGTCGCGACCGGGCTCGCCTGCCTGAGCGCCGAGGAGCGCGAACTGGGGACGGCGCTGGTAGAGATGGGGGCGGGGATCACCAACGTCTCGCTGTTCGCCGGCGGCATGCTGGTCGGGCTGACGACGATCCCGATGGGCGCCGCCGACATCACCGACGACATCGCCTCGACCTTCGGCGCCAGCCGCGCGCAGGCCGAGCGGATGAAGTGCTTCCATGGCTGCGCCAATGCGACGCCGCGCGACAATCACGAGATGCTCGAGATCGCGCCCCTGAGCGAAGACGGGTCGAGCGAGGGGCCGCGCATCACCAAGGCGCAGCTGATCGCGGTGATCCGCCAGCGGCTCGAATTGCTGATGGGCGAGATCGGCAAGGCGCTGACCGCGATGAAGTTCGAGGGCAATGTCGGGCGCCAGGTCGTGCTGACCGGCGGTGGCGCCGAGCTCAAGGGCATTGCCGATTATGCGCAGTCGGCGCTCGGCCGCTCGGTGCGGGTCGGCCGCCCGCGCGGGCTTGCCGGATTGCCCGATGCGCATTCGGGACCGGCCTTCGCGACGCTGGCCGGCCTGGTCCATCACGCCGCCACCGATCCGATCGATTTGCGGTCGCTGTCGGCGTCCGAACACCAGACCGTGCACCGTCCGTCGCCGATGTCGATCTTCCGTCGCCTGATCCGCACGGCTCGGGCGAATTATTAACAATATAAGTCAGTGTACCCCCATTTGTTGTGGATAGTCGGTGGGGGATGGTGCAAGAAGTTGTGGGCATAGGGGGTCCGGCGTTTGGGGATCCCGCGGAGAACGAGCATGGTTGAATTTCTTCCTCCGGACGTTGACGAGTTGACTCCGCGTATTGCGGTCATCGGCGTTGGCGGTGCGGGCGGCAACGCGATCGCGAACATGATGAAGAACGACGTCCAGGGCGTCGATTTCCTCGTGGCGAACACCGACGCGCAGGCGCTCAAGCAGAGCCAGGCGGGCCAGAAGATCCAGCTCGGGGTCAAGATCACGCAGGGGCTCGGCGCAGGCGCGCGGCCTGAAATCGGGCGCGCCGCGGCCGAGGAAGCGATCGACAGCGTCGCCAAGACGCTCGAAGGCGCACATATGTGCTTCATCGCCGCCGGCATGGGCGGCGGCACCGGCACCGGTGCTGCCCCGGTCATCGCCAAGGCGGCGCGCGACATGGGCATCCTGACCGTCGGCGTGGTGACCAAGCCCTTCGCGTTCGAAGGCAATCGCCGCGCCAAGGCGGCCGATGCGGGTATCGAAGAACTCCAGAAGTACGTCGATACGCTGATCGTCATTCCGAACCAGAATCTGTTCCTGGTCGCCAATGCCAACACCACCTTCAAACAGGCCTTCGAAATGGCCGACGAGGTGCTGCAGCAGGGCGTGCGCGGGATCACCGACCTGATGGTCATGCCCGGTCTCATCAACCTCGACTTCGCCGACGTCCGCTCGGTGATGCAGGAAATGGGCAAGGCGATGATGGGTACCGGCGAGGCAGAGGGCGACAACCGCGCCATCGAAGCCGCGTCGAAGGCGATCGCCAATCCGCTGCTCGACGGCGTCAGCATGAAGGGCGCCAAGGGCGTTATCGTCTCGATCACCGGCGGCGAGGACATGCGCCTGCTCGAGGTCGACGAGGCCGCCAATCACATTCGCGAGCTGGTCGACGAAGACGCCAACATCATCTGGGGATCGGCGTTCAATCCCGACCTCGAAGGCAAGATCCGCGTGTCGGTCGTCGCGACCGGCATCGAGGCGGACAGCAGCAACGCGGCCGCGCCGCTCGCCGAGCCGGCAACCCGGGCGTTCAGCTTCGGCCGCAAGACCGAGCCGGTCGCGCCGGTGACCCCGGTCGCTGCGCCCACGCCGGTGGCCGAGCCCGAAGCGGCCGCCGAGCCCGAGCCGCTCGACCTCGAGCCGGCTGCCGAGGTTGCCGACGAGCCGCAGCCCAGCTTCACCGCCCCGTCCGACGAGGACGATGGCGAGCTGGTGCTCGGCAGCGAGGAAGCGGTCGACAGCAATGTCCGCTTGCCGAGCGAATATCAGGCGCCCGCCGTTGAGCCGGCTGCCGAGGACCGTCCGAGCTGGCTGTCGACCGGCGAGACCGAAGACCAGCCCGAGGCATCGATCGCCGACGGCAGCGAGGAAGAAACGCCGCCCGCGCCCAAGATGAAGCTGGGCGGCACACTGTTCGAGCGTATGCAGGCGGTCGCCCGCGGCGGCTCGCGCGGCGAGAGCGAGGACGAGGGGTCGGAATCGCTCGACATTCCGCGTTTCCTTCACCGCCAGAACAACCAGTAAGCCAAAATGAGGGCACGGACGGCGTTCGTCGCCGCCGTGCCCCGTTTCGCCGCTCGTGCAGCCCGCGATCATTTTCCGTTCAGCCGGCAATCGGCTTAGGCTGACGCCCAGCATGATGTTCCGCCGCCTTGTTGGCCTGGCCGCTGTCGCCCTGGCGATGAGCGCCGGGCCCGGTTTCGCCCAGACCGCCGACGAAAATCGCGACGCCGACGCGCTTGCCGCCGACATGCGGCTGCTCGCGGCCAACCCGCTTGATATCGAGGCGCTGATCAAGGCCGGCGAGCTGACGCTGCGGATGGGCGACAATACCGCCGCCGCCGGTTTCTTCGGCCGGGCCGAGAAGCTCGATCCGCTCAATCCGCGGATCAAGGCGGGCAAGGCGGCGCTGATGCTCCGTGCCGAGCGGCCGGGCGAGGCACTGCGGCTGTTCCAGGAAGCCGAGAAACGCGGCATGGATCCGCGCAATTTCGCCGCCGATCGCGGGCTCGCCTACGATCTGATCGGCGAGCAGGAGCGGGCGCAGCGCGACTATCGGCTGGCGCTGCAGGCCGGGTCGGACGATGAGACGACGCGGCGCTACGCGCTGTCGATGGGGATTTCGGGGCACAAGCGCGAGGCGCTCGACCTGCTCGATCCGTTGCTGAGGCGCAGCGATCGTGCGGCGTGGCGCGATCGCGCTTTCATCCTGGCGATGAACGGCGATGACGAAGGCGCGCAGAAGATCGCCAATTCGATGATGTCGCCCGGGCTGGGGGCAGGGCTCGCGCCGTTCTTCGAGCGGTTGCCGCGCTTGCCCGCTGCCGATCGCGCCTGGGCAGTGACTTTCGGCGAACTGGTCGCGACGCCAGAGCGGCTGGCCGATGCGCGGATGGTCCCGGCATTGCCGAGGCTCGGCCCCGACCCATATGCGCCCAAGGCACTTGCCGTCGTCGAGCCGCCCAAGCCCGTCGCCGTCGCCGACGATGGCGGCAAGAAGCGCAAGAAACGCCGGAAGGACGAGGAACTGGCGCCCGCGGTTCCGCCGCCGGCGCCTGCGCCCAAACCCGTCGAGCTGGCGATGAACCCGCCGGTCTATGTGCCGCCCAAGGTGCAGCCGCTCCCGTCTCCGTCGCCTCCGCCGCCGCCGGCGGTGGTTGTCGCGCCGAGACCGGCGCCAGCGCCTGTCCGGGTCGAGCCGCCCAAACCCGCACCGCCGCCCGTAGTCGTGGCGAGCGTACCACCGCCGCCGCCCGCGCCGACGCCAGTGCCGGTCGCAGCACCGCCGCCATCGCCCGCGCCCGCCGTCGCGACGGTGGAGACCCCGCCGCCTGACGCGCCGCAACCCGCGAGCGAAAGCGATGTTGCCGATCAACCCTCTGCCGCCGAGGCAGGCGTGAAGCCTACCGCCACCGCTCGCGTCGGCGAGGATGCGGTGCTCGCCAAGATCATCGCCGGGATCAGCGTGCCGGGTTCGGAGCTCGGCGTCGCACCGATGCCGACCAGGGCGCCGCCACCCGCGCCCAGGCCCGTTGAGCCGGCGCCGAAACCGGTCGAACCGGCGCCCAAGGCGGTCGAAACGCCGAAGCCCGCGCCGTCGGCGCCGGGCAGGAGCAGGTCGACCGCGAAACCGCCGGCTTTCCCGGCGGATGATGTCGCGATCGACACGCCGGCCAAGGGCAAGTCCCGGACGGGCAAGGGCAAGGCCGACGACAGCGTCGATACCCGGACGAAGGCGGGCAAGACCGCGAAGGACGACCTCGCCGACACCAAGTCGAAGACCGGCCGGAGCGCCAAGGACGACGAGGTCGCGCTCGACCGCAATGGCTGCCCGATCGAACCTGTGAAGGGCAAGACCGGGGCGAGGGGCAAAGCCACCCCGGTGCCGGTCGCGAAAGGCCGTGGTACCGGCGCGAAGGGGAAGATCCCGGCGCGCTGCGAGACCGCCGACGCCAAGAAAGCGGACGCGGCGACCAAAAGCGAGCCGGCGCGCGTGTGGGTCCAGGTCGCGGGCGGCGCCAATGAGGATACGCTGGAAAAGGCCTGGGCGGCGCTCAAGGCCAAGGCGCCCGACCTGTTCCGCGCCCGCCAGGGCTGGACGACCCCGCTGCGCAATACCAACCGCGTGCTGACCGGCCCGTTCAAATCGACTGACGAGGCGCAGGCCTTCGTCAACCAGATGGGCAAGGCCGGGCTATCGGGGTTCGTCTTTTCCAGTGCCAAGGGGCAGAAGGTCGACCGGCTGGGCGGGAAATAGTCCCGACACCGTCATCCCAGCGAAAGCTGGGATTTGAAGCCGTATCGCGTGGGCGAGAGACCCCAGCGTTCGCTGGGGTGACGGTATTTTACCGCAAGTATCGGTTAGATTTCCCAGGCCGCCCCGGCTAGGGAGCGCGCATGGCCCCCTATGCCTCGGATCCCGCCGACAGCCGCGGTCGCCTTTATCCCGAACCGCAGACCACCGTGCGCGGCCCGCGCGACGCCTTTCAGCGCGACCGCGACCGGATCATCCATTCGATCAGCTTTCGCCGGTTGCGGCACAAGACGCAGGTGTTCCTCGCACCGGATGGCGACCATTTCCGCGTCCGCCTGACCCACAGCATCGAAGTCGCCCAGATCGGTCGCACCGTCGCGCGCGCTCTCGGTCTCAACGAGGATCTGACCGAGGCGCTGTGCCTGGCGCACGACATCGGCCATCCGCCGTTCGGCCATGCCGGCGAGAATGCGCTGGAGGCGGCGCTCAAAGGGCAGGGCGGGTTCGACCATAATGGCAACACGCTGCGCGCGCTGACCGAGATCGATAGCCCGTATCCGCGCTTTCCCGGGCTCAACCTGACCTGGGAGACGCTCGAGGGGCTGGCCAAGCACAATGGACCGATCCACGAGCCGCAATGGGCGCTGGCGCGCGCCGACGAGCAATTCCCGCTCGAGCTCGGCACGCATGCCAGCCTCGAGGCGCAGGTCGCGGCGATCGCCGACGACATTGCCTATGACAATCACGATATCGACGACGGCTTGCGCGCGGGGCTGCTGAGCCTCGACCAGATCCTCGAAGTGCCGATGATCGCGGCGCGCTGGGATCAATGCCGCGAGCGGTTCGACGACGTGCCGGCCGATCGGCTGGTCGGCGAACTGATCCGCGGCCAGATCGGCGGGATGGTCACAGACCTGATCGACACCAGCCGCCGGGCGATCGCCGAAGCAGGCGTCCGGACCGCCGACGACGCGCGGGGCGCAGGCCGGGCGCTGGTGACCTTCTCGGACAAAATGCGCGACGACGAGCGCGGGCTGAAGAAGTTCATGTACACGAACCTCTATCACCACCCCCACCAATTGGCGGCGGCGGAATCGGCGCGCGCTGTGGTGGCGGGGCTGTTCGCCGCCTATCACGCCGAACCGTCGCTGATGCCGGGGACCTGGCCCGAACGGCTGCCGGCGGAAGAGCCGTGGTTGAGCCGGCATATCGCCGACTTCATCGCGGGCATGACCGATCGCTATGCGATCGCGCGCTACCGCGAACTGGTCGGGCCGATCGACATGCCCGACGGATTCTAGGGGTTAACGACGCGCCGTCGCGAGGACGAGCAGGCGGATAAGGCTGAACATGGTCTTGGCTTTCCTGGGGTTGGGATGCCGGTTTTATATTGCGCTGCAGCATAAATGGCGATTGCAAAGACCTGATCGCGGACTGCGCGAAGGGAACGTACGGCGACGTGCGTTATTGTCGGGATAGTCTTGCGACAAAGCCGGTGTAGAACCGCTGGCACATTGAAAGAGGCGGCCATGGCGACGGCAGAAGCCAGTATCGCGCTCAATCGCTTCGGGCTCGGCGCCCGTCCCGACGAGAGCATTCCCGACAACCCCAAGGCGTGGCTCAAGCGCCAGGTCGAAGCGTTCGAGCCCAAGCCAGCATCGATGGCCGTGGTGCCGCCAAGGGCCAAGGTCGCGGGCGAGCTCGCTGACTTTTACGAGCAACAGCGCCAGTTCCGCCAGGCCGGATTGGGCCGCAAGCAGCAGGCGGCGGTGCAGCCGGCCGCGATGCCCCAGATGACGCAGCCGGGGATGCAGCCCGGCATGGCAAGTCCGCCAGTGCCGCCCGGCACGCCCGAGCCCGGTGCCAAGCCCGATCCCGATGCCGGCGACCCGCTCAAGGCCGCGCGGCGCTTCGTCGGAGACCAGGTACGCAACGATTATGTCGTCACGGTCGGCGCGCGCGTCTCGACCACGGTCGCCAGCGCGACGCCGTTCGCCGAGCGGCTGACGCATTTCTGGGCGAACCATTTCGCGGTCTCGGCCGACAAGTTGCAAGTGATCGGCCTGTCGGGCCTGCTCGAGTTCGAGGCGATTCGCCCCAATTTGATGGGCAAGTTCGGCGACATGCTGAACGCGGTCGAGCGGCATCCGGCGATGCTGCTCTATCTCGACCAGGCGGTGTCGGTCGGGCCCAATTCGCCGGCCGGGCAATTCACCGCACGCCGCCCCCGGCCCAATGGCAACAAGCTCGGCCTCAACGAGAATCTCGCGCGCGAGATCATGGAGCTGCACACGCTTGGCGTCCGCACCGGCTATACCCAGGCTGACGTCACCGAGTTCGCCCGCGCACTGACCGGCTGGACCGTGGCCGGGATCGGGCGCGGGCCCGGCGCGCGGCTGGCCGGGACCGACGGCACGCCGGGCGATTTCATCTTCGCCGACCGGCTGCACGAGCCAGGCGATCGCACGATCATCGGCCGGACATATGGGCAGGGCGGCGAGAAACAGGCGCAGGCGGTGCTCGACACGCTGGCGACCAGCCCGGCGACCGCACAGCATATCGCGACCAAGCTTGCCCGGCATTTCGCCGGCGATACGCCGCCCCAGGCGCTGGTCGACCGGCTCAAGGCCAATTTCCTCAAGACCGGCGGCGATTTGCCGAGCCTGTACCGGACGCTGATCGACAGCCCCGAATGCTGGGTGGCGGTGCCGGTCAAGTTCAAGTCGCCCTGGGAATGGACGGTATCGACCTATCGCGCGCTGGGCATGAAGCAGGTCCAGCCGCTCGCCGCGGTCGGCCTGCTCAACCAGCTCGGCCAGCCGACCTGGAAGCCGGGATCGCCCGCCGGTTATGACGATATCGCGGCGAGCTGGGCCGGCCCCGATGCCCTGGTCCGCCGCGTCGAGGCATCCGAACGCTTCGCCACGCGCGCGGGCGCGCAGATCGATGCCCGCGCGCTTGCGCCCAAGCTCTTTCCGGGCGCACTCACGCCCGCCACCGAACAGGCGCTGACCCGCGCTGAGAGTCCGGGACAGGCGCTCGCCTTGCTCCTCGTCTCGCCCGAAATGCTGCGGAGGTAATCATGTACGATCGCCGCTCCTTCATCATCGGTTCGGCGGGTGCCGCCGCTTTGGCACTCGCGCCACGCATGGCATTCGCCAGGGCGGATACCGACCGCCGCTTCGTGTTCATCATCCAGCGTGGTGCTGCCGACGGGCTCGGCACGCTCGGTGCGGTGGGCGATCCGGCCTTTGCCGGCGCGCGTGGCCAGCTCGCCGAGGATTTCTCGGCTGCGAAGACGCTCGACTCGATGTTCGCGCTGCATCCCTCGCTGACGTCGCTCGGCGCGATGTACGATGGCAAAGAGGCGCTGTTCGCGCATGCCATCGCCTCGCCTTATCGCGACCGCTCGCATTTCGACGGGCAGAACGTGCTCGAGAGCGGCGGGACGGGCGCATACCAGGTCAAGGATGGCTGGATGAACCGCATGCTCGGGCTCATCCCCTCGGGCGAGGCCAAGGCGATCGCGGTGTCGGCGACGATCCCGCTCGCCATGCGCGGCCCTCACGAGGTGACCAGCTACGCGCCCTCGGCATTGCCCCAGGCATCGGACGATCTGATGATGCGCGTCGCGGCGCTCTATCAGGGCGATACGCAGCTCCACGGCCTGTGGAGCGAGGCGATGGACACGCGCATGCTGACCAGTGACCTGACCGATGTCAGCGTCAAGAACGCGGCCTCGACCGGCCAGCTTGCCGCGCGCCTGCTGTCGCCCGCCAATGGCGCGCGGATCGCGATGATCGAGACCGGGGGCTGGGATACGCATGCCGGCCAGCGCGGCCGGCTGACGGCGCAATTGAAGGGCCTCGACACGCTGATCGCCAGCCTGAAGATCGGGATGGGCCCGGCGTGGAGCGACACGATGGTGCTCGTCGCGACCGAGTTCGGCCGGACCGTCGCGGTGAACGGCACCGGCGGCACCGATCACGGCACCGGATCGGCGGCGATGCTGGTCGGCGGCGCGGTCAAAGGCGGGCGCGTGATGGCCGATTGGCCAGGCCTGGGGCAGGCGGCATTGTACGAAGGGCGGGATCTCAAGCCAACGCTGGGTCTGGACCAGTTCGTCGCGGGCGCGGTCGCGGGGCATTATGGGGTCGAGCCGGGCAAGGCGATGGCGACCCTGTTCCCCGATACGAAGGGGGCGTCTGCCGTTACCGGATTGAGCCGGGCATAGGATTACGCCACTTTCCCCGGGGATATGCGTGATTGTCGGCGCCCGGCGTTCGACTGCGGTCACGCGCTGGAGGGAGCGGCGATGAGCGACCATCATCTTCTGACCAGGCGAAGCGCGATCGCCGCAGCCGCGATCGGGTGCGCGGGCTTGGGGACCGCGCCTCAGGCGTTCGCGTGACTGTTATAGATCGTGCGCAGGAATTTTCCGGTGCGACGATCGAGCGACGCCGTGACCAGGGTCAGCGGGCATATCTGTGTGGTTTGCCCGTGAAGCCCGGCAAGTTGTGGCAGCCCGAAGAACGCATTCAGCGGATCGCGGAAATCGATGAACCATTTGCCGCCGAGATTTTTCCGAAAGGTCTCTCCGACGTACCGCGCTGCGCCGTCCAGCATCGCGGCCTCGGCGGAAGGGCGTGTCGCTTCCACGTCCGTGTAACGGTCGAGAAGCGTGCGTTCCAATGGCTCCAGCGACGGCGGCGCGAAATCGAGCGCCACGGCGGTCTCGCGATCGAGCGAGCCCACAAACGCGCTGAGGGCGTCGTCCATGTCGAAAAGCCAATGTTCGAATTGGTCGTCGTCGGGGACGTGATCAGTCATCATTGGCTCCATCGTGTGGTCGACCGGTAGATATCGCATGCCGCGCGGGTCAACCAACGAACGCCGGCCACCTGAGGCGGGATCGTCAACCCGGTTGCGCATCCCCACATTTGAGTGTCGCGCGCGCTTGGTCTAAGGGCGCGCCTTCTCCTTATCGCTGGACCCCAGGAATGACTCTCTACACCCGCTTTGCCGCGCATATCGACACGGCGCTCGATGCCCTGACCGCGCATGGCGACCTGCCGAGCGGGCTGGCGCGAGGCGCGGTGACGGTCGAGCCGCCGCGTGACGCCAGCCATGGCGATCTCGCGACCAACGCCGCGATGGTGCTGGCCAAGCCCGCCGGCGCCAATCCGCGTGCGCTCGCCGAGAAGATCGCGGCCGAACTGGGCAAGCTCGACGAGGTCGCCGCGGTCGCCGTGGCCGGGCCGGGATTCATCAACATGACGCTGACCGACGACACCTGGCGCAACGAGCTGGCCGCGATCATCGACGGTGGCGACGATTACGGGCGCTCGTCGCGCGGGCACGGCCAGACGGTCAATGTCGAATATGTCTCGGCCAACCCGACCGGCCCGATGCACATGGGCCATTGCCGCGGCGCGGTAGTGGGCGATGCGCTCGCCGCCTTGCTCGAATGGGGCGGCTACAAGGTCATCCGCGAATATTACGTCAACGACGCCGGTGGTCAGGTCGATACGCTCGCGCGGTCGGCGCACCTGCGGTACCGCGAGGCGCTGGGCGAGGATATCGGCGAGATCCCCGAGGGGCTCTATCCGGGCGACTATCTGATCCCGGTCGGCCAGGCGCTGGCGACCGAGTTCGGCGACAAGTTCGTGTCGGCGCCCGAGAGCGACTGGCTGGTGCTGTTCCGCAAGGTCGCGGTCGCGCAGATGCTGGTGCTGATCAAGGACGACCTCGCCTTGCTCGGCATCCACCACGACCTGTTCTCGTCCGAGGCGGAGCTGCAGGCGGCGAAGAAGCCCGAGGCGGCCGAGAAGGAGCTGCGTGCGCGTGGGCTGGTCTATGACGGCATGCTCGAGGCGCCCAAGGGCGAGACGCCCGAAGATTGGGAGCCGGTCGAGCTGCCGCTGTTCCGCTCGTCGCAATATGGCGACGACCAGGACCGGCCGATCAAGAAGTCGGACGGCAGCTGGACCTATTTCGGCGCCGACCTCGCGTATCACTGGCAGAAGGCACAGACCGCCGACGCGCTGATCGATATCTGGGGCGCCGACCATGCCGGGACGGTCAAACGGATCGTCGCGGCGGTGCAGGCGCTGACCGGCGGCAAGACGCGGTTCGACGTCAAGCTGGTCCAGATGGTGCGGCTGCTGCGCAACGGTGAGCCGGTCAAAATGTCCAAGCGGTCCGGTAACTTCGTCACGCTTGCTGATGTCGTGCGCGAAGTCGGCAAAGACGTGGTGCGCTTCACCATGCTGACCCGCAAGGCCGACGCCCAGATGGATTTCGACTTCGCCAAGGTGGTCGAGGCGTCGAAGGACAATCCGGTCTTCTACGTGCAATATGCCCATGCCCGAGTCGCGTCGCTCAAGCGGCGTGCTGCCGAGGCCGGAATCGTCTGTAATTCGATCGACCTGTCCCAGCTTGACACGGAGGACCTGCAGCTCGTGAAGCTCGCGGCGCAGTTCCCGCGCGTGGTCGAGACCGCGGCGGCGGCGCGCGAGCCGCATCGAATCGCCTTCTATCTCTATGACTTGGCGGCAGCTTTTCACGCGCAATGGAATGTCGGCAACGACCGGCCCGACCGGAGGTACCTGGTCCCGGACCGGCCCGATCTGACCTGCGCGCGGCTTTTCCTCGGCGACGCGATCGGGCAGATTGTCCGCAATGGTCTCGCCATCATGGGGGTCGAGGCCGTCCAGGAGATGAACTGATGGCGGGCGAAGAGGAAACAGGCGCTCCCTACGAACCGGAAACGGTGGAGACCGGCGGCAATGACGACGACCGGCTGCCATGGCTCGAAACCGCGGCGGACGATGACGAGGACGGACCGTCGATCGGCCGCCTGGTCGGGCTGGTCCTGCTTGGGCTGGTCGCGCTCGGCGCGGTGCTGGGCGGGGTCTATTGGTGGCAGCATCGCGCGGTGCCGGCCGGCAATGGCGACCTGATCGCCGCGCAGGAAGGCGATTACAAGGTCAAGCCCGACGATCCCGGCGGCCTCAAGGTCGAGGGCGAAGGCGATGCCGCGGTCGCGGCGAGCGGCGGCAACGGCACTGGCAACAGCCAGATCGCGGTGACCAAGCTGCCCGAGGCACCGGTGGTCGGCACCAAGGCGGCACCGGGTACCAAGCCGGGTGGCGGCAGCGCGACGGCCAGCGCGACGGTGTCGGGATCGGGCGGCAAGCTCGTGGCACCCCCGCCAGGCCGGCCGGTGACGGTCAGCAATGGCGGTGGCGGCGGTGCCCTGGTCCAGCTCGGCTCGTTCCCGAGCGAGGCTGGGGCCAATGCGGCCTGGGCGTCGGAATCGAAGCGGTTCGGCTATATCGCCAATCTCGGCAAGTCGATCGAGAAGGCCGAGGTCAATGGCCGCACCTTCTACCGCCTCAAGGTCAATGCCGGCAGCGCGAGCGCCGCGCAGGAATTGTGCGGCAAGCTGAAGGTCGCGGGCGAGGCGTGCATCGTTACGAATTGAACTCCTGACTCCCCTCCCTGCCAGGGAGGTCCGAGGGGTGGGTGCGAGCGCAGCGAGCTCCTGTCACAGCCAAAAAGAAAAAGGCCGGGGATCGACCCCGGCCTTTTTCTTACCCACCCCTTGCCCCTCCCTGGCAGGGAGGGGAATAAGGCCGGCATGAAGCCCGTGATCTTCGGCCTGTCCGGCCTGACCCTCACCGACGACGAGCGCGCCTTCTTCAAGGACGCCGATCCGGTCGGATACATTCTCTTCAAGCGTAACGTCGACAGCCGCGAGCAGGTGCGCGCGCTGACCGACTCGCTGCGCGATCTGTCGGGGCGCGCCGATCTGCCGATCCTGATCGACCAGGAAGGCGGTCGGGTACAACGGCTGCAACCGCCGGTGTGGCAGCAATTCCCCGCCGGGCCCGATTTCGACAGGCTCTACGACGTCGCGCCGATGACCGCGATCGAGGCGTCGCGCGTCAATGCGCAGGCGACCGCGCTGATGCTGTCGGAAATCGGCGTCAACGTCGATTGCTGGCCGCTGCTCGACGTCAGCCAGCCCGACACGACCGACGCGATCGCGATCCGTGCGCTCGGCCACGAGCCGATGCGTGTCGCCGCGATGGGCAAGGCGATCGTCGAAGGACTGCGGGCAGGCGGCGTGGTCGGTGTCGTCAAGCACATGCCGGGACATGGCCGCGCGATCGTCGACACGCATTATCATCTACCGACCGTCACGGCGTCGGAGGAAGAGCTGGAGATCGATCTCGAGCCGTTCCGCCGCCTGGCCGATGCGCCGATGGGGATGACCAGCCATATCGTCTTCCAGACCTGGGATCCGGAGCGTCCCGCGACACTGTCGCCGGTGATCGTCGAGCAGGTGATCCGCGGCAAGATCGGCTTCGATGGCCTGTTGATGACCGACGATATCGACATGAAGGCGCTGACCGGTACCGCTGGCGAGAAGGCGGCGGGGGCGATCGCGGCGGGTTGCGACGTGGTGCTCGATTGCTGGGGCCGGATGGACGAGATGCGGGAGATTGCCGGGCTGTTGAACGACATGCCGGCGAAATCGCTGGAACGGCTCGACCGGGCGATGGCGACGATCAAGGGCGTGACGCCGGAAGGCGATTTCGACGCGTTGGTCGCCAAAAGGGACGAGTTGCTGGCACTGGCCTGACCCGATCCGTCATGCCGGACTTGATCCGGCATCCATGTCCCGCGCTTTCCTCAAGCCGTCCGCCCGAGGCGCGCCCGGGACATGGACCCCGGATCAAGTCCGGGGTGACGATGGTTTGCCGGGCGGCGCTTATCCACAACACCGCTCGCGCGCGCCTTTCGCCTCGGCGGCGAACTTGGCTAGAGTAGCCCGATGGACGCCGCCGACGACACGCTGACGCTCGACATCGAGGGATGGGAAGGCCCGCTCGATCTCCTGCTCGCGCTCGCCCGGTCGCAGAAGGTCGACCTCAAGCAGATCTCGATCCTCCAGCTCGTCGAGCAGTACCTTACCTATGTCGAGCAGGCGCGCGCGCTGAAGCTCGAAGTCGCGGCCGATTATCTCGTGATGGCGGCATGGTTGGCGTACCTGAAATCGGCGTTGCTGCTGCCGCGTGATCCCGAGATCGAGCCGAGTCCCGAGGAACTGGCGCTGCGCTTGCAGATGCGGCTCGAGCGGCTGAACGCGATGCGCGATGCAGGAGCCCGGCTGCTGGCGCGCGATCGGCTCGGCCGCGACGTCTTCCGCCGCGCGGCGCCCGAGGGGCTGCGTACCGTGCGCAAGGCGCAATGGCAGGCCGAGATTTACGATTTGATCGCCGCTTACGGCCAGATCAACGCGCGCAATCGCCCGGTCTTCCACGTCGTCCATGAGCGGCCGGTGATGACGCTCGACGCCGCGCTGGAGCGTGTGTCGCGGCTGCTCGGCGAGAAGATCGACTGGGCGACGATCGAGAGTTTCCTGCCCGACAGCCTCGATGGGGCGTTCCGCAAGTCGGCGCTGGCCTCGAGCTTCGTCGCTGCGCTCGAACTCGCGCGGATGGGCAAGGCCGAATTGCGCCAGCAATCACCATTCGCGCCGCTCTATCTGAAGAGCGTCGGAAAGGTGGGGGCATGACGACCGATCCCGATGATCCCGCGCGCGCGGTCGAAGCGGTGCTGTTCGCCGCCGACGAGCCGCTGACGATCGACGCGATCCGCGCGCATGTCGGCGAGGAGATCGATGTGCGCGACGCGCTGGCGCGGATCGAAGACTTCTATGCTGGGCGCGGGATCGAATTGGTCCGGCGCGGCGATCGCTGGCATTTCCAGACCGCCGGCGACCTTGCGCATCTGCTGCGCCGCGACCGCGAGGAGCCGCGCAAATTGTCCCGCGCCGGGATCGAGACGTTGGCGATCATTGCCTATCACGAGCCGGTCACGCGCGCCGAGATCGAAGCGATCCGCGGCGTCCAGATCAGCAAGGGCACGCTCGACGTGCTGATGGAAGCGGGCTGGGTCCGCCCCGCCGGCCGGCGCGAGGCGCCCGGACGGCCGTTGACCTATGCGACGACGGCGGAATTCCTGACCCATTTCGGGCTGGCGAGCCGCCGCGACCTGCCCGGGATCGACGATCTGCGCGCCGCCGGCCTGCTCGATCCGATCGACCTCGCCATGGCCGAGATGGCGATTGCGGGCGAAGACGAGGAACAAGTGGAAAATGGGGGCGATGAGGACTAAGTAGGGTCCACGCCTTTGGGAGATTTGAAAATGGTTGGTGGTTTCAGCCTGGTGCACTGGCTGATTTTCGGGGTGATCGCGATCCTGGTTCTGGGTGGCGGCCGCTTCTCGAACATGATGGGTGACGTCGCCAAGGGCATCAAGCAGTTCAAGAAGGGCATGGCCGAGGAAGAAACGCCGCCGAGCCGTATCGAGGCCAAGCGCGTGACCGATCCGACGGTCGAGAGCGAGCCCGTCCGCGACACCGAACGTTAATTCCTGCCGGAAAGGGATCCGGCGGTGATCCTCGACATAGCCCCGACCGAATTGCTGGTATTGGGGGCGGTGGCGCTGATCGTCATTCCGCCCAAGGACTTGCCGCGCGCGATGCGCTTCGCCGGCCAATGGGTCGGCCGCGCGCGCGGGCTGGCGCGCCAGTTCCGCTCCGGCTTCGACGACATGATCCGCGAGGCCGAGTTCGCGGAGATGGAGCAGAAGTGGAAAGCGGAGAATGAGCGCATCATGCGCGAGTTTCCCGATACCAACCAGTTGATGGCGCCCGTGCCGCTCGCGGAGGGCGAAACGCCGGCGCTGGGCGAACCAGCGCCTGTGATGACCGCGCAGCCCGAGGTTGCGCCGGCGCCGGTGCTCGTGGCTGAAACTGCGCTTCCGCCCAAGCCGCGCAAGCCCCGCGTGAAGGCCGATATCGTCACGCCCGCGCCCAAGCCGCGGACGTCGCGCGCCAAGGCGAAGTCCTGATCCGATGGCTGACGAAGACGATATCGATGCCAGCCGCGCGCCGTTGCTCGATCACCTGGTCGAGCTGCGTAAGCGCCTGCTGATCAGCCTCGGCTCGCTCGCGCTACTGACCGCGATCTGCCTCTATTTCTCGGAAACGGTGTTCGGCGTGCTGGTCCACCCGCTCAAGGTGGCTGGACAGACCAAGCTGATCTACACGGCGCCGTTCGAGGCGTTTTTCGTCAATCTCAAGATCGCCTTCTTCAGCGCGCTGATCCTAGCCTTTCCGGTTATCGCCAACCAGCTCTGGCTGTTCGTGTCGCCCGGCCTCTATCGCAAGGAGAAGCGCGCGTTGCTGCCGTTCCTCCTGGCAACGCCGATCCTGTTCGCCGCGGGCTGCTCGATGGCCTATTTCCTCGCCATTCCCGGCGCGCTGCATTTCCTGCTGAGCTACCAGACCGAAGTGGGCGGGGTGAAGCAGGAGGCGCTGCCGACCATGGAGGCGTATCTCGCCTTCACGATGCAGTTCCTGTTCGGCTTCGGCGTCGCCTTCCTGATGCCGGTGCTGCTGATGCTGGTCGAGCGGGCCGGGATCGTCACGCTCGGGCAATTGGTGCGCGCCTGGCGCTACGCGATCCTCGGCTGTTTCGCCGTCGCCCTGTTCCTGGCGCCGCCCGATGCCGGGTCGATGATCATGCTCGCACTGCCGCTGATCGCACTTTACGTGCTCACGCTTGGCGCGATCTGGCTGACGCGCCGTAATCGGACCCGCGCCCAGGAAGCGGAAGAAAGCGCCGCCTGAGCGGCGTTTTCGGTTCGGCTTCGCCGAACGTACGGCACCGGCGCGCGCGCCCACCCGGCCTCCCATGGAAATCCTGATTGTGAGGCCGGGCGGGGGTGCGGGCCGCTGCCGCGACAAATTACTTATGCTTGTTGGCGGTCTTGGCGACCGTGTCGCCGACCGAGCCGACGTCGCGCCCGACGCCCTCGACCGTATTGCACGCTGCCAGCAGCAGGGCGCCCGTGGCGAGCACGATGCCGGTGATGATACGCATGATGATCTCCTGAACTTTTTTCGGGGCCGCAGCGCAGCAGCCATGCGAAGCCAATGCGCGGCACGGCGGATTCGTTCCGGTTGCGTGCCGGAATTCAGATAAGTAGCTGATCTGGAAATGTATTAGGCCCGGAAGCGCCACCGGGGGGGGAGGGGTTGACGCTTCCGGGCCTATGTCTTGGATAGCGAGAGCGGGGGGGCATAAGGTCGCTATCCGAATTGCCAAACGCGCCTTTTGCGCGCTGGTTCCCAAAAAAATGCACGGATCGGAATTTTTTAGTCGCGGCCGGTAACGGCGATCGCGATCTCATACGACCCGGCCAGGGGATCGTGGTGAAGCGGCGCGCGGAGCTGCCGCGACAGCCCCTCGATCACGCGGCCGTAGCGCTGGGTCAGCAACTCGCGGAGCGCGTCGCCATCGACCAGGGAAGGCGAACTGACCCGCAGGATTGCGGTATCGGGACGCTCGCCCTCGCGCATCGAGATGCGGACCTGTGAGGCCGGCGTGATGGCGATGGCGAGCTCGATGATCTCGGTCAGCAGGAAGGCGACGGCGATCGCGATATCCTGCGTGGCCAGCCACGGTGCGACATCGAGCAGGATCGTCAGCCCCGAATTCTCCGGACTGGTCGCGCGAATGTTCGAGGCAAGCTCGCCGATCACCGAGCGCAGCGACAGGCCGCGATTGTCCTCCATCTCGGCGAAATGATGGCGATGGACCACCGACAAGGCATCGACGCGGCGCTGAATCGAGGCATAGGCGCGCGCCGCCTCGGCCGCCTGCGCGCCGCGCGAGTGGAGGTTGATCAGGCTGGAAATGACCTGGAGGTTGTTCTTGACGCGATGGTGGACCTCGCGCGTCAGCCGGGTCTGGCGGACAAGGCCTTCGGCGAGCCCCGCTTCGTGCAGGATCAGGGTGCGGCTCAGCGAGCGAAAGGTTTCGCCCAGCTCGCGTATTTCCTGCGCCGGCAGCGCACGCACGATCGCCGGGTCGATCGCCTCGCCGGGACGATAGGCCGCGACGCTCGCGCGCAACGTCCTGAGCGGTTTGATCAGGAGCCGGTCGACCACGAACCAGGCGATCGATGCCGCGGCGATCCACATCAGGATCGGGAACATCAATGCAATCAGGATCGGCGAGGTGATGACATTGGCGCTCATCCGCATCTCGATCGCGAGATTGCCGATGCCAAGCCCGGCGCGGACCGGAATATGGAGGTCGATCGCATTGTCGCGCGTCAGTTCGCGCAGCGCCAGGCGGTTGGCGTCCACGCCCAACAGGGTTTCCTCGTAATCGGCGTTGAAGCTGCTCGGCTTGGCGACCGTGGCCAGGAACGCGGCCGGGAACCACGCCGCGCCGCGCACATCGCCGCTGCTATCGGCGACCGCGAGCAGCAGCCCCTTGCCCGGCACGACCTGCGCGGTGGCGCCACCGCCGGGGATCGTGTCGGGCAACGCTGCGGGAAGCCCGGATCCGCACAGCCGACGCCCCTGGCCATCGAGAATCTCGAACCGCGTGCCGGTCGCGGATTGCTGCGCGAACACGCCCTGGACGCGCGCGCAGCTCGGCGTGTCGCCATGATCGGCAGCGAGTGCCTTCATTGCCGAGGTCAGCGCGGTCATGTCCCCGACCAGCTCGATGGCGAGGTTGCGTGAGCTTTCCTGCGCGGCAACGCGGAGCTGCGAGCGCGCCTCCTCGCCGGCGCGGCGCGTGCTCGACAAGGTGGTGACGACGGCGATGATCGCGAACGGCAGCAGGGCCGCTCCGAGGATCAGGAAGATCTTGGCGCCGGTCGGCATGCGCGCGGCTCGCGCACCCAGCGTTCCCACCGAGCGTTCCGCCGCGGTCAATCCGCCCATAAGGGGTCAGTCGAGCTTGCGGAGCAGGTCGAGCATCTGATCGGGAACGGGTTCGCTGGCGGCAGCATGATAGACCGAGCGAAGGGCCGCGCCCATCGCCTCGTCCTTGCCTTTCTTGCCATTGTCATCCTTGTCGCCGGGCTTTTTGCCCTTGGACGGCCGGACAGGCTCCAACGCAATCCCCCTCAAATACATGCCGGCCATGCCGGAAGAGAAAACGACCCGCAAGAGGGGGTCACGACACGACGCTGGGAGTGCGCCTCCATACCGATGAAACCAAAAACGCTCTCGATTGTTCCACTAGCGAACAGAAAATTTGTCACGTTGCAAACATCCGGCGCCCCCCTCACAAGGGCCGCCACCCACGGGGAGAATGAATTCGTTATGTCGCTTGGCCAGCAGCTCGCTCCGCACCTCCCGTTCCTGCGCCGCTATGGACGCGCGCTGACCGGCAGCCAGGAGCATGGCGATAATTATGTTCGCGCCACGCTCGAGGCGATCGTCGCGGCGCCCGACCAGTTTCCGCGCGACGTCGATCCGCGGCTCGGCCTCTACCGGACGTTCCAGGCGATCTGGCAAAGCGCTAACGCCGACGACGCCGAGCTCACGAGCGGCGGTGAGGTGAGCAGCCAGGAAGCGATCGCGCGTGCGCGCCTCGCCCGGATGACTCCCTTGTCGCGCCAGGCGTTGCTGCTGACCGCGATGGAAGGCTTCACCACCGAGGACGCCGCCTATCTGATCGAAGTCGAGAATGACGAGATCGACCGGCTGGTCGCCGAAGCGCTCGCCGAGATCGAGAAGCAGACGCATGCGCGCGTCCTGATCATCGAGGACGAACCGATCATCGCGATGGACATCGAGACGATCGTCCGCGACCTCGGCCACGAAGTCACCGGCGTGGCGGTGACGCGCGACGAGGCCGTCGCCGCGGCGATGGCCGACCGGCCTGGGCTGGTCCTCGCCGACATCCAGCTTGCCGACGACAGTTCGGGGATCGACGCGGTCAAGGATATCCTGGCCGAGTTCCAGGTGCCGGTGATCTTCATCACTGCTTTCCCCGAGCGGCTGCTGACCGGAGAGCGGCCCGAGCCGACCTTCCTGATCACCAAGCCCTTCCAGCGCTCGACGGTGAAAGCGGCGATCAGTCAGGCGCTGTTCTTCGACGAATCGACCGTTCCGGCCTGATCCTTTCCCGATTCATCGCGCCTTGAGCGCGATCCGCCGCCGGCGGCCCGCCACGCGGGCTCGCCGGCGGTTGCGTTTCCGGGGGCAAGCGACTGGGCCGATACAAAAATTTGCAAAGTTCCATCGGTTACGGAGCCAAAACGGCTATCGCGCGTTGGGGAGATATGGCTGATCCAGAACCCCCTGAGGCCTCGGTCCATACCGACGCCGAGCACGCGCGGGCCGGTGAGACGCCGGGCATCGTGCGCTATATCCTGGCCATCTCGCTGTTCCTGGCGATCGCGATCCTGTCGGCGATCGTCTGGGGCCCGGTGCTCTTCCGCCAGTCATGAGCCCACGCATGGCCATGGCCGCCCGGCCATCCTATGTATCTTCGCGACCGTCCCCGGACGGTGCCCACGCACGACGGAGTTCCATGACCCAGACCGATTCTCAGACCGCGAATGACGGGGAAGGGGCGGTCGAGCACGTCGCGCTGTCGGATCCCGAATTCAAGGAGCAGCTGGGCCAGGTGATTCCGCACCTGCGCGCATTCGGCCGCTCGCTGTCGGGCAGCCGCGATCTTGCCGACGATCTGGTCCAGGAGACCTTGCTCAAGGCCTGGGCCGCGCGCCAGCGCTTCCAGGCCGGTACCAACATGCGCGCCTGGACCTTCATCATCCTGCGCAACCTGTATCTCAGCCAGATGCGCCGTGCGCGCTTCAAGGGCGAATGGGACGATCTCGTCGCCGACCGCATCCTGGCGGCGCCGGCCAGCCAGGACAAGCATGTCGAACTGGGCGACATGCAGCGTGCCTTGCTGCAACTGCCGCAGCCGCAGCGCGAGGCGTTGATCCTCGTGGGCGCGGGCGGTTTTGCCTATGAGGAAGCCGCCGAGATCTGCCAGGTCGCGGTCGGCACGATCAAGAGCCGCGTCGCCCGAGGCCGCGTCGCACTGGAAGCGATCCTGAATGGCGGCCAGCTCACCTCGCGTCGCGATGCGCCCGAGCATCCCGGTCGCACCGCGCTCGATTCGATCATGGACGAGGTCGACGATCTGAGCGGAGATCACGCGCCGGCGCCCGACGAGGGCGAAGACATCGAGGATTAGAGTTGGCTGGCGTGGCTGGGGCGGGAGTGGACCGCGGCCATCACAGCGACTCTAGTCGTCCTTCGGCAGCCGCCGCAGCAACGAACTGAGATCCGCCGGAAGATGCGGGGCGCCGGTGAAAATCTGGCGCAATGCATTGCCCACGCCGTCGCTCTGACGCGGACGGCGCACGACCTGACGAGCGTCGTTATCGGCGGTCATGCTATGAGGATCGGGCGGGCTCATGCCCCAAGAACGTCGATTGCGACGATTTGTTGCCGATTTGTTGTCGCGTCGAATTGATCTGGATCAAATTGTGGCATTCGCGCCACGAAATTGGCGGCGCGGCGGCGTTTGTTCTAGTCAGGTCCGGTGATTGCCAAAGCCTTTTCCGACGCCATTGCCAGGGCCGACGCACATGCCCCGTTCCTGCGTCTCGCGCTCGAGCAGCAGCCCGATGTCGCGCACGCGCTGGCGGCAGGCGACATACCCGGTCCGGCGCCGATCGATCCGGATCTGCCGATCGGCGTCGCGCTTCGCCGCGCGCGCCGGCGCGAAGCGCTGATCGTCGCGATTGCCGATCTCGCCGGCGCTCTCGACCTCAACGCGGTGACGCAGCGGCTGACCGCTTTCGCCGACCGGGCGCTCGACCTCGCGATCACCGCCGCGATCCGCGAGCGCGCGCCCGATGCCGAGCCGGTCGGCTTCGCCGCGATCGCGCTGGGCAAACAGGGCAGCCACGAGCTCAATTACTCCTCGGACATCGACCCCATCCTGCTGTTCGATCCCGCCAGTTTGCCGCGCCGCGGGCGAGAAGAGCCGGTCGAAGCCGCGGTGCGGATCGGACGGCGCGTGATCGAATTGCTCCAGTCGCGCGACGGCGAGGGCTATGTGCTGCGCGTTGACCTGCGGCTGCGCCCCTCGCCCGAAGTGACGCCGATCGCGCTGCCGGTTGAAGCGGCGATCTCTTACTACGAAAGCCAGGCCTTGCCCTGGGAACGCGCCGCTTTCATCCGGGCCCGGGCCTGTGCCGGCGACCTGGCGTTGGGCCAGCGCTTCCTCGACGCGATCCGACCCTTTGTCTGGCGGCGCGGGGTCGATTTCGGTGCGATCGGCGAGATCCGCGAAATTACCCGCCGCATTCGCGACCACCATGCGCAAGGGCAAGGGCTGGGCCCCGGCTACGATCTCAAGCGCGGTCGCGGCGGCATTCGCGAGGTCGAGTTCTTCGCGCAGATCCACCAGCTCATCCATGGCGGGCGCGATCCGTCGCTGCGCGCGCCGGCGACGATGGACGCGCTCGATCGCCTGGCGGCCGCGGGGCGGATCGAGGACGACGAAGCGAGAGTGCTCAAGGCGGCCTATGTCGCGTTGCGGACGACCGAGCACCGGCTGCAGATGGTCGACGACCGCCAGACGCATTCGCTGCCTCGCGCGCAGGAATCGCTCGACAGCGTCAGCCGGCTTGCCGGTTTCGACGACAGGAACGGGCTGATCGACGCGCTCCGGCCGCACATCATGTGCGTCGGCCGGATCTACGATTCGCTCGATCCGCCCGACGAAGCGGCCTTGTCGAGTGATGCCGACAGCTTGCCGCGCCAGCTCGAGGCGCTGGGATTTGCCGATGCGGCGACCGCGGCGCAATTGGTCGAGCGCTGGCGCGGCGGCGGCTATCCGTCGCTGCGCAGCCCGGCGGCGCGGCAGGCGCTCGAAGCGGTGCTGCCTGGGCTGATGACTGCGCTGGGCCAGGCGCCCGATCCGCGCGCAGCCCTGGTCGAGCTCGATGCGATGCTGTCGCGGTTGCCGAGCGCGATCAATTTCTTCCGGTTGCTCGAGGCGCGTCCGCCGCTCGCGCAATTGATGGCGGCAATCCTCAGTCACGCACCGCCGCTCGCTGCGGCGCTGGGGCGGCGGCCGGCCCTGCTCGACGGGCTGATCGACGCGACGGCGCTCGCGCCGGTCGGCGATGTCGCGACGCTGGCGGCGGAGATGCGCGCGGGCGAGCCGGATGACGATTACGAGGCCGTGCTCCAGCGCGCGCGTTTCTTCGTCGGGGAGAAAAGGTTCGCGCTGGGGGCGCAGCTCGTCGCCGGGACGAGCGATCCGCTCGAGGTCGCGCATGGTTATGCCCGCGTCGCCGAAGCGGCGATCGAGGTGCTGGCCGGCGCCACCGTCGCTGAATTCGCGCGCGCGCATGGCAAGGTGCCGGACAGCGAGCTACTGATCCTCGCGCTTGGCCGGCTCGGCGGCGGGGCGTTGACGCACGCCTCCGACCTCGACCTGATCTATCTCTTCACTGGCGATTTCGCAGCGGAGTCCGACGGACCCAAGCCGCTTGGCGCGGTGCATTATTACAACCGTCTCGCCCAGCGGCTGAGCGGCGCCTTGTCGGTGCCGACCGCGGCGGGCGCGCTCTACGAGATCGACACGCGGCTGCGGCCATCGGGAGCGCAGGGGCCATTGGTCGTCTCGCTCGAAGGCTTCGCCAAATATCAGCGCGAATCGGCCTGGACGTGGGAGCATATGGCGCTCACCCGCGCGCGGCCGGTATTCGGCTCGGCAGAGGCGCGAGCGGCGGTGCAGGCGGTCATCGAGGAGGTGCTGACCGCACCACGCGATACTGCCAAGCTGGTCGCCGACGCGGTCGAGATGCGGGCCGAGATGGCGCGGCACAAGCCGCCGCGCGGGTCGCTCGATGCCAAATTGCTGCCCGGCGGGCTGGTCGATCTCGAATTCGCCGTGCACGTGGCGCAGCTGTCGCACGATGGCGCGGGGCTCGCGCCCGATCTCGACCCGGCGATCGCCACGCTGGCAAGGCAAGGGATCGCCCCGGCGTCGCTTGGCGAGGATTATCGCTTCCTGACCCGGATGCTGGTGCTGCTTCGCCTCGTCTCGCCCGACAATGAGCCGCCGTCGCCGCCAACCCGTGCCCTGATCGTCCGCGCGCTTGGGGTCGAGAGTTGGGATGCGCTGGTTGCGCGCTTCGCGACGACGCGGCAGGAGGTCGCCGACATCTGGCAATCGGTGAGTGGAGACAGACATGGCGGGACCTGAGATCGGCGACAGCTTGCCCGACGTAACGCTGACTTTGCCCGATGGCAGCAGCAGGAATTTACGCGAATTCAAGGGCAAGAAGCTCGTTCTTTACTTCTACCCGAAGGACGACACGGCGGGCTGTACCAGGGAAGCGCAGGACTTCAGCGCGGCGCTGGCCGAGTTCGAGAAAGCCGGAGCGACGGTGCTCGGCGTGTCGAAGGACACCCCTGCCAAGCACAAGAAATTCGCTGCCAAATACGACCTGACCGTCCCGCTCGCGAGCGACGAGAGCGAGGCGATCGAGGCATTCGGGGCCTGGGTGCCCAAGGTGCTCTATGGCCGCGAATATATGGGGATCGACCGCTCGACCTGGCTGTTCGATGCGTCGGGCAAGCTCGCCCAGGTCTGGCGCAAGGTGAAGGTGCCGGGGCATATCGACCAGGTACTGGCTGCAGTGAAGGCGCTGGGTTGAGCACTCTCCTCAACCGTCACCCCGGATTTAATCCGGGGTCCCGCTTCTACACCTGCGATGGAAGAAGCGGGACTCCGGCTCAGGGCCGGGGTGACGACGGCGGGACGCCATGACGGATCCCGCCACCATCGCTCAGGCTTGCCGCTCGGTCCTCGAAACGAGCGACCCCATGGCCAAGGTCAAACGCGCCCGCGCGGTCGTGCGCGCCTGGCGGCGCGGTGAGCTCGCGCATGATTTCGACGTCACGATGCCCGACCGTCCGACGCGCCCGGCCGAACCCGAATTGCTTCCGCCCAACCGCATGCCCAAGCGCGGCAAGGGAGGATCGGAGCGCGGGCGGATCGCGCTGATCCACGCGCTCGCGCATATCGAGTTCGTCGCGATCGACCTGGCGTTCGATCTCGCCGGGCGGTTCGGCGGGCATTTCCCGCGCGGCTTTGTCGACGACTGGCTGTCGGTCGGTGCCGACGAGGCGATGCATTTCGCGTTGCTCGACCGGCGGCTCCATTCGCTTGGCAGCCGTTACGGTGCGCTTCCCGCGCATGACGGCCTGTGGGAAGCCGCTGAGGAGACCGCGCACGACCCGCTCGCGCGGCTTGCCGTGGTGCCGATGGTGCTCGAAGCGCGCGGCCTCGACGTCACGCCGGCGACGATCGAACGCTTCACCGCGGCGGGCGATATGGGAACCGCGCGAGTCCTGACGCGTATTCTGACCGACGAGATCCGCCACGTCGGCCATGGCTCAAACTGGTTCAAGGCCGCGTGCGAATCATCTGGAATCGTTCCGGAAACGTACTGGCGCGAGCTCGTGCGGCGCCACTTTCGCGGGATGATTAAACCGCCATTCAACGACTCGGCGCGCGAAGCTGCCGGTCTGCCCCGCGATTATTACGCGGCACTTGCATGAAAACGACATGCTGGCACTTCTCCCTCGCGTAAATCGTAACCGGGCGCGGAGGGGCTGGGTCCGGATCAATCAACCTCACTGATTGCCGCAATATGCGGCGATCGTCGCCAGGGTCGCTCGGGGACGCATGAGCTATATTTCGAATTTGCAGGGCGCGCTCGTGCGCTTTGGCCAATTCTTCAAGACGCGTGATTTCATCTTCCACGATGGCCGGGATCTTCGTCGCTTCTCGATTGCAGGGCGGACGCAGGCAGCTTTGGCAGTGGCAGGGGCGATCACCCTTGGATTTTCGGCCTATGGCGTCGCACAGGCCGGCGTGAACGCCGTCGCTCTGTCGGGCATTGCCGGCCAGCCGCTGACTCCCGAAGCCAAGGTCGCCAAGATGGAGGCGCAGGTCGCCGACATGCAGGCGAAGATCCAGCAGATCAAATATGTCGCCAGCGTCCATGCCAAGCGCGTCGAGGAACGCCAGGCGATGCTGACCGCGGCGCTGAGCGGGCAGGGCGAAATCAAGCCGGTCGCCTATCAGCCGATCGATCCCAAGGCCGCCGCCGCTGCCGCCGATGCGGTCGAGCCGTTCGCCAATGTCGAGCGCGCGCAAGTGACGCTCGCCATCAAGGCGCGGATCACCACCGAGAAGAAATATATCGCGGCGATCGCCCGGGCGCAGGCGCTCGGCATCAACCCCAATCGCTTCACGCCCAAGGCAGCGGCGATGGGTGGCCCCTATGAAGCCGCCGACAGCGCCGAGGCCGCGGCCGACATGGCCGCCGACGCGCAGTTCCGCGCCTTGTTCCAGACCTGGAAGAAGCTCGACACGCTCGAGGACGGCCTGATCTCGATCCCGTCGGTGCAGCCGGTCGCCAACATGAGCTTCACCAGCAATTTCGGCATCCGCAGCGATCCGTTCCGCGGCTCGGCGGCGTTCCATCCGGGCGTCGACATCCAGTGCGGCATCGGTACCGCGGTCTATGCCACCGCCGACGGCGTGGTCGACCGTGCCGAACGTTCGGGCGGCTATGGCAACCTGGTCGAGATCGATCATGGCCGCGGCATCGCGACGCGCTATGGTCACTTGTCGAAGATCCTGGTTGCCGCCGGCCAGAAAGTGAAGCGCGGCCAGCTGATCGCCTTGTCCGGCTCGACCGGGCGCTCGACCGGCCCGCACCTGCATTACGAGGTCCGCATCGACGGCCGCGCGGTCAATCCGCTGCCGTTCCTGCAGACCGCCGATTATCTGCAGGCGATCAAGAACCCGCAGCTCAACACCGTGCCGGTCAGCAACGCCCCGGCGTCGGACTCGGCCGACTGAATTATCTCAAGGTACGCGAGAGGATGGGCCGCTCCGGGGTAACCGGGGCGGCCCGTTTCGTTTGTTGCCGAAGGCGGGTCGAGCTCCTATCTCCCTGCCATGGCCACTTTAGCCCCTGACATTGCCCTTTCGCCCGCTGCCGCCAAGCGCGTCGCCTGGATTGCCGAGCGGCAAGGCAAGCCCGCGATCCTGCGGCTCTCGGTCGAGGGCGGCGGGTGTTCGGGCTTCCAGTACAAGTTCGGGCTCGCCGATGCGGCCGAACAAGGCGACACCATTGCCGAGACCGATGGCGTGCAACTGGTCGTCGACGACATGAGCCTCGACCTCGTGCGGGGTTGCGCGGTCGACTTCATCGACAATCTTGGCGGCGCGCATTTCACGGTAGAGAATCCGAACGCCGCATCGGGTTGCGGTTGCGGTTCGTCTTTCTCGGTGTAACACGGCGTCTGGATAACGGTACCAGCCCGCTCCTCGACCCGGCCTCCCACGTGATACTGCCGTTGGGAGGCCGGGTGGAGGAGCGGGCCGGCACCGCGATACGAAAAGGCGCCGCGTGAAAATCGTCAGCTACAACGTCAACGGCATCAAGGCGCGGCTCGAGCGGCTGGTCGAATATCTGTCCGAGCAGCAGCCCGACATCGTCTGCCTCCAGGAACTCAAATCCGCCGACGAGGGTTTTCCGATCGATGCGATCCGGGAGGCCGGCTATGGCGCGGTGTGGCACGGGCAAAAGGGCTTCAACGGCGTCGCGGTGCTGGCCAGGGGCAAGGACCCGGTCGAGCGCCAGCGCGGGCTCGCTGGCGATCCCGAAGACGAGCATAGCCGCTATCTCGAATGCGAGGTCGACGGGCTGGTCGTCGCGTCGATCTATCTGCCCAACGGCAATCCGCAGCCGGGACCCAAGTTCGACTACAAGCTCAAATGGATGGAGCGGCTGGCGGATCGCGCGCGCGACCTGCTGGCGGAGGAAGTGCCGACGGTGCTGGTCGGCGACTATAATGTCATCCCGAATGACGACGACACTTTCTCGGTCCGTGCCATGGCCGACGACGCGCTGATGCAGCCGGAAAGCCGCGAGCGCTACCGCGCCTTGCTCGCACAGGGCTGGACCGACAGTTTGCGCACGCGTCATCCCAAAGGCGGGATCTGGACGTTCTGGGATTATCAGGCGGGCGCCTGGCAGCGAGATGCCGGCTTCCGCATCGACCATCTGTTGCTCAGCCCGCAAGCCGCCGACCGGCTGGTCGATGCCGGGGTCGACAAGGACTATCGCGGTCGCGAGAAAGCGAGCGATCACGCGCCGACCTGGGTGAAGCTTCGCTGATGGCCGGGATGGCCTTCGATCTGCAGAAGATGCTCCACCGCAAGGGTGAGTTCGAAACCGCCCGTCTCGATGCCTTCGCTTTCCGCGTGCGGGCGCGGACGATGCGCGGGCTGGCCGAGGCGCTGGGTCTCGACCCTGATGACCTGGTTCGCCGTGTCGCAGCAAGTGATGATGATGCGATCCTCGACGAGCTTGGCGGGGCACATGGCGTGGAGCAGGTGATGACCGCCTATAATCTTGCACGGGCCGAAGCCGAACGCGCGGCGATCGCGGAGCTGGGCGATCCGACCCCGGTGAAACTGGCATGAGGGTGGCGCTCGTCGCGGCCGCGTTGCTGATCCCGGTCGCGGCACAGGCCGACGATCGCGATTATTGCCCCGAGCGGCCCGGGCTGGGCACGCCGGCCTGCACGACTACTGCAGGGCAGGTGTCGGTCGAAACCTCGCTCGGCGACTGGACGATCGACAAACAGGGTGGGGACCGTACCGATACCGTGCTGATCGGCGACACCAAGCTGCGCGTCGGGCTGACCGACGGTATCGAGGCGCAAATCGGCTGGACCCCCCTCGGCATCGTCCGTGAGCGGTCGGGCGGTGTCGTCAGCCGCGCGACGCGGGCCGGTGACGCCACCCTGGGCATCAAGGCCAATCTGCGCAGTCCCGACGGCAGCGGTTTCTCGGTCGCGGTGTTGCCCTACGTCACGCTGCCAGTCGGCCGCGCGCCGGTCGGAGCGGGCGATTGGGGCGCGGGCCTGATCGTCCCGGTGACCTATGATCTGTCGAAATCGGTCAATCTGGAAGTGACGCCGGAGATCGATGCCGCGGTCGATCAGGATGGGCGCGGGCGGCATCTCGCATTGAGCGGCGTGGTCGGATTGGGCTTCGCGCTCAACGACAAGGTCACGCTGGCGGTCGAGGATCAGCTGATCCGCGACGAGGATCCCTCGGGCAGCACGACACAGAATCTGGCCGCGGTCTCGCTCGCCTGGATGGCGCGCAAGAACCTCCAGTTCGATGTCGGCGCGATTGCCGGGCTCGATCGCAATTCGCCCGATGTCGAACTCTATGCCGGGATCGCGCGCCGCTTTTGACGTGCGCGTAAAGCGCGCCGCGAGGTTCGCCGCAATCTGGCGCGGCATCCCGTGACTTGGCGCCATACGCCAACGTTTACGGATGTAGTCAACTACTAAGTAGTTGAAAAACAACAATATGAGTGTTTGGCATACTTAATGCACCAACACACATGCTGGTAACCCCCTGCCAGCTGTGGAGGAGCAGGAGTAATGTTCAAGCAGTACACGATCGCCGCAATTGCAGCGATGTCCCTCGTCGCCGCCGGGCCGGCGCTCGCCTCGGGCAAAGGCAAGACCGACGGTACCAATGCCGCGCCCGCCAAGGAGCAATCGGCGCCCGCGAGCAACAAGAAGGTTCGCTATTGCCTGCGCGCGGAGCCGGTGACCGGCTCGATCGCATCGGGCCGCGTCTGCAAGACCGCAGACCAATGGCGTGCCGAAGGCATCGACCCCGAAAATCTGCCGTCGCGCAACTGATCCGACCCATCCGGGGCGGCGACGGCGCCGCCCCTCCCGAGCAAGGAGCAAGGGAAATGATCTCGTTTCTGATCGCGGCGCAGGCCGCCGTCCTGATGTCCTCGACGCCGCAGGACGTGGTGCCCGCGGCCAATGCCACACCCGCTCCGCAAAGCCAGCAGGCGGAGCGGCGCTATTGCGTGGTGGGTACGGTGACCGGCTCGCGCATCCCGCAGAAGATCTGCAAGACCCGCAAGCAGTGGATGTCGGACGACCAGTTCGATCCGCTCAACCCCTGATCCGCTCAACCCCTGAGCGGTACGACCCCGGCCGGATGCAATGACCCCAGTCGGCCGGGGTCGGCACGTTATCTGGTCCGCTGCCGCACGGGCAGGAGCCTAGATCCGCTTTTCGTAGATCTGGTAGACCTTGTTGACATGGCTATCGATCGCGTCGGCGATCGCGTTCATGCCCTGATTGTCGTCGAGCACCCAGCCGATCTCGCCGCGGCTGGCGCCGTAATTCGCCACCGCCGCGCGACGGATATATTCGATCATCATGAAAGCGAGCTGGCTCGCCAGCCGCGACGCCTGCAATTCCTTGACCACGCCCATCAGCGGCACGCGCATCGTCTTCACCTTGGGCCGGCGCAGCCACAGCAGTAATTTGGCCCAGCCGAACGGCAGCAAATTGCCGTTGAGCGGCTTGATCGCTTCGTTGAGGTCGGGAAGCGTGATCATGAACGCGACCGGCTTGCCGTCATATTCGGCA
>OUNM010424439.1_pt1 | contig 54817 bp, 45 predicted proteins | sample 1769961 | NCBI WGS metagenome assembly OUNM01 (sample SAMEA3914820, study PRJEB12502) | metagenome | biome: forest; material: soil | place: USA | collected 2012-03-12 | depth 0.3 m
CCTTCAGGCCATGGCGGGCGTCGATCAGCAGATAGGCGCGCTTCAGGTTGGGCCGGCCACGCAGATAGTCACGGCCGAGGTTCTGGAACTTCTTGACCTCGGTCTTCGACGCCTTGGCCCAGCCGTAGCCCGGCAGGTCGACGAGGTGCAGGCCGTCATTGACGCGGAAGAAGTTGACCTCGCGCGTGCGGCCGGGCTCGTTCGACGCCCGCGCTAGGCCTTTATGGCCGACAATGGCGTTGATCAGGCTCGACTTGCCGACGTTCGAGCGCCCGGCGAAAGCGACTTCGGGCAGGTCGTCCGGCGGCAGTTGGTCGATCGCCACGGCGCCCATGATAAAGGCAGCCGGGCGGGCGAACAGGATGCGCGCGGTTTCCAGCGCCTCGGGGGTGAATTCGGGATCGCTCACGCCACCTGCTTATCGGGCTTGCCGGTAATGCGGCGGATGATCTGGTCGATCGGATTGTCGACCTTGAGGTGACGCATGATCAGGTACTGCTGGAACATGGTCAGGATGTTGCTCCAGAGGTAGTAGATCATGATGCCGATGGCCAGTTGCGAGAAGAAGAACACCATCATCAGCGGCATAAAGGCCAGCATGCGCTTCTGCATCGGATCGATGCCGGTCGCCGTCGGGTTCATCTGCTGTGACAGCCACATCGAGGCGCCGTAGAGAATGGCCACCGGGCCGATGTGCAAGGTGGTGTTGAGGAAGCCGCCGATCAGCGGCACGGTGGCCGGATCGAAGGGCAACAGGTTAAACAGGTTGACGATGCTGAGCGGATCGGGCGCCGACAGGTCGTGGACGTAGCCGAAGAACGGCGCGTGATAGAGGTCGATATCGAGTTGCAGCACCTTCAGCAGGCAGATGAAGACCGGCAATTGCAACAGCATCGGCAGGCAGCCGCCGAGGCCGGCCATCGGATTGACCTTTTCCTCTTGATAGAGGGCCATGGTCGCTTCCTGCTGCTTTTGCACGTCGTCAGGGAAGCGTTGCTTGATGGCATCCAGCTTGGGCTGAAGCCGCTGCTGGACGTGCTTCATCTTGGTCATGGTGACGTAGGAATTGTGCGCCAGCGGGTAGAAGACGACCTTGACGATGACGGTCAGGGCCAGGATGGCCAGGCCGAAATTGCCGATATGCTGGTTCAGCCAGGTCAGCAGCCAGAAGAACGGAATGGTGATGAAGCTGAGCGAGCCCCAGTCCAGGCTCCAGTTCAGGCGCGGAATGCTGAGCGTGGTCATGTAGCCGTGCAGCATCTTGTCGAGCTTGGCGCCGACAAAGACGTGTGAGGTGTCATGCCAGGTCTGGCCCGGAGCCACCAGGACCGAATTGACGGCGGCGTAGCCGGCATTGAACACCGGGATCGGACCCGAAACGTTGGCCAGGGTCTTGTAACGCACGGCTTCGTGCTGATCCGGGATGACTGCGGCCATCCAGTACTTGTCGGTGATGGCGAACCAGCCGCCGACCGAATCGCCCGCGGGCGGGTCCTTCTTCTTGACCAGGTCGCGATAGTGGACCGAGACGCTGCGATAATCGGCATTGTTGCCAGTCTTCGGCGTCGAGGTGGCCGAGAAGGTCGCCATGGTGCCTTCGTGGACGTAACCGCCCTTGGCGGCGTTAACCGGGATATCGTCACGCACCACGGCGGCGTAAGGCGCGAAGGTGATCGGCGCCGTGCCGCTATTGGTCACCTGATCGTCCTCGGTGATCATGTAATCGGCATCGATCGACAGCGTGCGGGTGAACTTCAGCCCGGCGCCGGTGTCATAGGCCAGGACGACCGGCTTGCCGGGGCTGAGGACGTCGCCAGAGGCGAGGGTCCACAGCGAATCGGCGGTCGGGGCATTCGGCACATTCTGGGTGTTGAAGCCCGAGACGACGTAGTACCCGTGATCGGCATTAGCCGGGCGCAGCAGTTCGACCGGCGCTGACTTCGGATCGATCGTTGTGTGATACTTGACGAGGTAGAGGTCGTCGATCAGGCCGCCCTTCAGCGCGATCGAGCCCTTCAGCGAAGGTGTGTCGATCTTGACTCGCGGCGACAGGGCCAGGGCCTGGTCGCGGCTGAGCGAGGTTGGACCGCCCGGCAAGCTGAGCGCGGCGCTCGACGACGCAGCGGCCGCCTTGGCCATCGCCGCCTGCTTCTGGTGCGGATAGAGGAAAAACTGATAGCCCAGCAGCACGACCACGCTGACCAGCAGGAAGTACAACAGATTGCGATTGTCGTCGGTGTTGTTCATCTAAAGCGCGGAGTCCTGCGGGGATTGGGCCGGATCTGGCCTGGAAGCCTTGGTTTGAGGGCGGGAGAGCCTTATCAGGGCGGCTTTGACATCGTCAAGTAAACCCTGCCATGGGCGGTCGAGCGTGCCCGCCCGGGCAATGAAGACATAGTCGTGGCCGTCGATGCCGTGAGCGGGGATCAGAAGGTGGGCGGCTTCGCGCAGGCGGCGCTTGGCGCGGTTGCGGATGACCGCATTGCCGACCTTGCGCGTGGCGGTGAAACCGAGGCGGATGCCGCCCGAGTCTGCGGGTTCGGCCTCGTCACGTTTGCGCGCCTGGACCACGACGCCGGTGCGCGCCTGATACGGGGCGCGGGCGGCCCTCAGGAAATCGGCGCGTTGGGTGAGGCGGGTGATCATGATGGGGTAATAATAACCCTTAGATACGACAAAAGAGCCCTTAAGCGACTTAAGGACTCTTTTGCGTGTGTTCGATAGAGGACGCGTGAGCGACCGCTTAGGCGGTCAAGCGCTTGCGGCCCTTGGCGCGACGACGAGCCACGACCTTTTGGCCGTTCTTGGTCGCCATGCGCGAGCGGAAGCCATGACGGCGCTTGCGGACCAGGCGGCTCGGCTGATAGGTGCGTTTCGTTCCCATGACGGGGCTCCGGAAGGCTATACGTTACGAGGGGCGGCCCAGAAGACCGCTGAATTCTCAAAGAGGCGCGTCGATAGTCCAGCTATCCGGCCTTGTCAATCTTATTTGCATCTTTAAACCTTATTTCTGCTATAGTGTAGTTGCCAGGGTTCGGATCGGTGACGCAGTCGCCGCCGGCCGGTGCACGGCCCGTATCGGGCATCAATTGGGACGGTGGCTCAGGCGTGTTTGATCACGGCAAATCAGACGATAAGCGTCCGGCGCGGTACAAGCTCCGCCGCCGCCCGCCGGTTCGCCATGACGGCGGTTTTTACGCTCAGCGCCTGGCCCACGCCACCGCCATCTTTGTCGCGGTGTCGCTGCATTATGGCTTTGCGACGTTCGACGGGTTGAAGCGATTTGCCCGCAGCCTGTCCGGGCGCCTGCTCGTCCTGTCGCTCGTCATTTTCATCATCGCCGAGACTGGCCTGTCGATTCAGGCCTTGGCCCAGGCGCAGTCGCAGTGGCTGCAGGACCGCGTCACCAAGGCCGAAATCGCTTCCGAGGCCATCGACACCTCGCAGAAGAACACCGTGTCGGCGGACATGTCGGCCAAGCTGCTCAACAGCGCCGGCGCCGGCGAACTGGCCATTTTGAATAACGGCGTGCGCAGCTATCGCCTGTTCGATCCCACCGTCATCGTGCCGGATCAAGTCATGGACCTGCGGCCCAAGCGCGGCTGGCAGCCCGACATCACCTATCTGTGGGCGCCGTGGCAAACCTTCATGTCGCGGCCCGGGCGCCTGATCCGCATCGAGGCGCAACCGCGCTATCGCAGCGACCAGTTGATCGAGATCGTGGTGCCGGGCGATCCGCTGAAAGCCTATCTGGTCGACAACCTGGCTAGCCTGGTCAAGACCTCGGTGTTTATCTCGCTAGTCGCCGGCCTCGGTGTTTTTCTGGCTCTGTCGATCGCCATCGTCCGCCCGATCCAGCGCCTGACCGACGAGGTCCAGCGCTTCAAAACCAACCCCGAGGACCTCACCATCGTGCCGTCGGCCAAACGTCGTCGCGACGAAATCGGCCAGATCGAAGGCGAACTGGCCTCGATGCAGGAAGAGGTACGCAACGCCCTGCGTTCACGGGCACGCCTCGCCGCTCTCGGCCAGGCGGTGTCGAAAATCAATCACGACCTGCGCAACATGCTGACCTCGGCGCAGATGGCATCCGACCGTCTGGCGATGTCGGGCGATCCCCAGGTCGCCAAGGCCTTGCCGCGCTTGGAACGCGCGCTCGATCGCGCCTTGTCTTTGGCGCAAAACGTGCTGGCCTACGGCAAGACCGACGAACACGCGCCGCAGATCCAGATCGTGCGCTTAAAGGATCTCGCGGAAGCCTCAGCCGAGGACGCCGGGCTGTGCCTGCCGGGCGCCACCGGTGACGGCGTGCGCTTTACGCTGCGGGCGCCAAAGGGCTTTTCGTTCGAGGCCGACCCCGAGCAAATGTACCGTCTGCTGGTCAATCTGATGCGTAATGCGCGCCAGGCGATCGAACTGCAACCCAATCGCCGCACGCTCGGCCGCGTGACGATCACCGCGGTCAAGACGTCCGAGCACGTCCTGCTGATCGTCGCCGATAACGGCCCGGGCATCCCTGAAAAGCTGCGCGAACGCTTGTTCCAGCCGTTTACGTCATCGTCGACGCCAGGCGGCACCGGGCTTGGTCTGGCGATCGCCCGCGAACTTGCTCAGTTGCATGGCGGCGACGTCAACCTGCTGCAAACCGATGCCGACGGCACCTCGTTCGAGATCAAGCTGCCGCTGAAGGGCTAAGCTATTCAGCCTCATGGCGAATGGCCGCGATGACCTTGCGAAAACGAGGCGCCAGCCGCGTCAAATGACGTTCGACGTCCCGGCTTTGATGCGGCATAGCATGGATAACGACAATGGCGCCGAGCAACTCATAAACAATGAAGTGGCTGCCGCAAGGACGCATCTGATAAGGATGACTACGCTTGCGGCGGCTTAAGTCTCGATCTGGTGCCTTGGCCAAGGCGTCGAAAACTCGATAGAAATCTTCGATATAGGCGCGAGCGCGCTCAGGTCCCCATTGCTGGGTCGAATAGGCATGGATGCGCTGCAAGTCCTCAAGTGCGATCGCCGTCAACCGGTAGGGCACTATTTCCAGCCCTCGGCTTTGCGCTTTTCAAACAGCGCCATGTCGGCTTCGAAATTGCCCGTCGATTCGATAAATCGACCGTCGGCGTAGTCGCTGTAGCTTTGCAGAAGCCGGGTTTCGAGCTCGATCTGCGCGTCATTGCCGCGCGCTTCCATATCGCGGCGGATCAGGTCGCGGATGTATTCGCTGGAAGTCTCGTAGAGCCCGTCCTCGCCGATCATGCGTGCGACGAACTCGGCCATCGGCCGTGACAGGCGGGTATTGATGCGATCAAAGCTCATAGGGCACCTCGTGGCGAAGATTGTCGCACATTTGGCGTCATTTGTCGCCTATTTTGCACCATCAGCTAAGAGCCGCTCAATAAACGCCGGCACGACCTGAGTCGCCGGGCCGTAGTGCTGCTCGGCGAAATAGCTTTGGCCGAGCGACGGTTCGAGATTGAGCTCGACCGTATGAGCGCCGGCGCGGCGGGCCGCAGCGACGAAACCCGCGGCAGGATAGACATTGCCCGACGTGCCGATCGAGACGAACAGGTCGCAATTATAAAGTGCGTCCTCGATGCGCGCCATTTCGAACGGCATTTCACCGAACCAGACGATGTGCGGGCGCAGGGCGGACTCGACCGGAATATCCTCGGACCACGTTTGCACGGCGCCGGTACGGACATGGCGCGCCTTGAGCAATTCGCCATGCATGTGGATCAAGCCGAAACCTGGCTTTGGCGCCACTTTGACATGCGCCCGGTCGTGCAGATCGTCGACATTCTGCGTCACCAGCAGCACGTCGCCATCCCATTCCGCTGCCAGCCGCGCCAGGGCGTGGTGGGCGGCATTGGGTTCGACCTCAGTCAACTGGCGGCGGCGCTGATTATAAAAACCCTGCACCAGGGCCGGATCGGCGGCGAAGCCTTCGGGTGTCGCCACCTTCTCAACCGGGTGACCGCACCATAGCCCGTCCGAAGCGCGGAAGGTCGGCACACCCGATTCGGCGGAAATGCCGGCGCCGGTCAGGATGACGATATTGCGCATGGAAGAACCCGGTTATTTGCCGATCAGCACGGCGCCTTCGCGGCGCGAATCGCTGCCGCCGTCATAGCTGCCATCGGGCTTGATGATGAAGCCATTGAGGCCCGATTCCTCGCCCTGCACGCCGGTCAGCTTGTAGCCCATCTTGGTCAGGCCGTCCCAGATCGCTGGATCCATGCGCGGCTGCTCGATGCGGATGGCGTCGCCGCCGGCAACGATATTGGGCAGGTCGATGGCCTGCTGCATCGGCAGATGCCAGTCGAGGACACCGACCAGGGTCTTCAGCACATAGGCCGGAATGGCCTTGCCGCCCGGCGAGCCGACCGCGGCGACGACTTTGGTGCCGGTTTGGTCGAACACAATGACCGGGGCCATCGACGAGCGCGGATGCTTGCCGCCGGCGACCGCATTGGCGATCGGCTTGCCGTCGGCTGTGGCCGGGCTGAACGAAAAATCGGTCAGCTGGTTGTTGAGGAAGAAGCCGTCGACCATGCGGCCGGTGCCGAACAGGCTTTCGACCGTCGTCGTCATGCTGAGCACATTGCCGTACGGGTCGCGGATAACGAAGTGCGTGGTGCCGCCGGGCTCGATCGTCTGGTCGGCGCCCATGGCGACCGTCGACGGTGGCGTGCCGGGCGCCGGCGCGGGCGTCGCCGTTCCGGGCTGAATCAGGGCCGAGCGTGAGGCGGCATAACCGGCGTCTAGATAGCCGTTTTCCATGCCGTAGAAGGCCTGAGTGTCGCCCTCATACTGATCGCGGTCGGCATACATTAGCCGCTCGCCCTCGATCAGAGCCTGCCAGGCGCGCGGATCGTGGATACCCCATTGCTCTAGCGGCTGATGGCCGAGGATCAGCAGACCCTGCAACAAAGCGACGCCGCCCGACGGTGCATTGGTCGAGCACACAATGTAAACGCGATAGGGTACGCACAGTGGCCGGTCGACATAGTTGCCGCCGGTGGCATAGGGCTTGGCCGTCGTCACCTTGACCTTGTAATTGGCGATGTCGGCCGTGGTCATGGTGCCGGGCAGGGGATCGGTATGCGTCTTGGCGACGATGTCCTCGGCAATCTTGCCGTGGCGCAGGGCGTCCGAGCGGTTGGCGGCGATGGCCTTCAGCGTTTCGGCATAGGCCGGGTTCTTTAAGGTGTCGCCGGCTTTGAGATAGCCGCCCTTGCCGTCGCTGAAATAGGCCATGACGTCGGGGGTATGGCGCTCGGCATAGTCGATCTGCGTCTCGTGCATGTCGAAGTCGATGCGCTTGGTGACGGCAAAACCGTTGCTGGCTTGCGCGATGGCGTCGCCGAACAGGCTGTTCCAGGCCAACTTGCCATGGTCCTTCTGCGCCTGGTCGAGCATGAAGATGGCGCCGGGCACGCCCGTCGCGCGGCCGGAGACGACGGCTTCCGGGAACTTCATCGGCACCTTCTTGCCGGCCGGGCCCTCCTTCATGAACATGTCGGTTTGGGCGCCGGCGGGTGCGACCTCGCGGCCGTCATAGTCGCTGATCTGACCGGTCTTGGCGTCGTAATAGATCATGAAGGCGCCTCCGCTCAGCGACGAGCTTTGCGGCTCGATCAGGGCCAGCATGGCCTGGATGGCGACCGCGGCATCGGCGGCCGTGCCTCCGCGTTTCAGCACCGCCATGCCGGCTTGCGCGGCCAAAGGTTCGGCGGCGACGATCACCGGCTTGACGCGCGGCGCGGCCGGAGTGTCGGGCGCCGCCGTGCGGTGCGGCTTGGCTTCGACGGCGCCACTGGACACAGCCAGACCAAGGGCAAGAGCGGAGACGGCGGCAAAACGGAACATGCGGCAACCCTGAACAACGACGACAGCAACGATATGGGGATTAGACGCCCCCGTGCCGCCGGTGAGCAATGAAAAAATCGCGCATTTGATGGAAAAAAGTGCGCAATCGCGCTTGCCTTTGCCGGCGAGGTCGACTAATTGTCCGCCCCTCTTTCGACAGGTTAAGCACTCGTAGCTCAGCTGGATAGAGCATCAGACTACGAATCTGAGGGTCGGGCGTTCGAATCGCTCCGAGTGCGCCAGTCGAAACGAAAAGGCCTCCGCAAGGAGGCTTTTTTCGTTTTGACTATCCTCTGTGCGGTTCGAACGCTGCGTTCGTGGCCGGCCCGAAAGGGCGGCCGACGCCGTAGCGCTTGCGCGAAGGCGCCCCGAAGGGGGCGCTTTGTTAAAACAAAGCGCATCAATCGCTCCGAGTGCGCCAGTCGAAACGAAAAGGCCTCCGCAAGGAGGCTTTTTTGTTTTGGGCCTTCTCTGCACGATTTGAGCACGGGTGATCGTGGTCGCTCGAAACGACATCCAGCCGGAAAACGCATTCTATATCGTGACAGCCTGAGCCGACCTTCGAACTTTCATTCGCCAGGGGCATGCGTTAACAATGGCGCATGGGACGGATCGGGGCATTGAGGAACCGGATCAAGGCCGTACCTGGCCTGGGCTACGTCGTGGCCGTCTTTTTGGTAATCTGTTCGCTGGGCTTGCGACTATTGGTCGAGCCGCACGACAGCGATCTTCCGTTCATGACCTTTCTGCCGGCGGTGGCGGTGGCCACCTGCCTCGGCGGCCGCTGGCCCGGCACGCTGTCGGTCCTGTTGTCCGCCTATCTCGGGTGGCAGTTCCTGTTTGCCCCAAAGGTGGAGCTGCTCTTCCCGTGGCAATCGCGAATGGTCGCCACGACAGCCTTTGTTGTCCTTACGCTTATCATGGTCTGGCTGATCGACGGTCTGTGGGCCAGCTACGAGCGGACGCAACAGGCGGAAGCGTCGCGTGAAACGCTTCTCAAGACCCTGGAGCACCACGTCGCCGAGCGCACCCGCGAATTGTCGCAGGCCAATGCCCAGTTGCGTGACGAAATCGCCAGCCGCCAGTCCGCCGAGATGAAGATCGCCCAATATGAGCGGTTGGAGGCAGTCGGCCAACTGGTCGGTGGGATTTCGCACGACTTCAACAACCTGCTGAGCATCGTCGTCGGCAATCTCGACCTGGCTCAGCGCCGGTTGGCGCGCAACGACGCCAATATCGCGCACCATCTTGACGCGGCGATGGACGGCGCCCGCCGTGGCGCCACCCTGACCCGGCGCCTGCTGGCCTTTGCGCGCAAGCAGCCGCTGCAGCCGGCGGTGACCGATATCAACGCCCTGGTTCCCGGCATGGTCACCTTGCTCGGCAGTACGCTCGGCGAACATATCGCCATTGATCTGCAACTGGGTGATAACATCTGGCCGTCGAAGATCGACCCGAGCCAGCTCGAAAACGCCATCCTCAACCTGGCGGTCAATGCGCGCGACGCCATGCCGGCGGGCGGTCATCTGACGGTGACGACGATGAATGCCGATATCGATGAGGCGGCGGCTGATCCGGCGTCGGACATCGGGCCTGGGCAATACGCCGTCGTTGTCGTTAGCGACAGCGGTGCCGGCATGACGGATGAGGTCCGGCATCGGGCGTTTGAGCCCTTCTTCACCACCAAGGGCGTCGGTCATGGCACCGGCTTAGGACTTAGCCAAATCCACGGCTATCTCAAACAATCAGGTGGCCACGTCACCCTGTCTTCGACCCCGGATGTCGGGACGAGTGTCAGCTTGTATCTGCCGCGTCACGCTGAGGCGATCGATCGGCCGGCCGAGCGCGCGGCGTCGCCTATTGCCGCGTCGACAGGGCCAGGCAAGACGATCCTGGTGGTCGAGGACGAGGACGGTGTCCGCGCCGTCACCGTCCAGTTCCTGCGCGACCTGGCGTTCAATGTGCTTGAGGCGCCGTCGGGCGCCCTGGCGTTGCAGGTCCTGGCCGGGCATCCGGAGATCGATCTTCTGTTCACCGACGTCGTTATGCCGGGTATGCTGGGGCCCGAGCTGGTCGCCAAGGCCGTGGCCCTGCGCCCGCGTTTGAAGGTCGTTTACACCAGCGGCTATCCGGACACGGCCCTGGTCCAGGACGGGCGATTGCCGCCCGACATCGAGATGATCCACAAGCCGTTCACGCCGGAAGATCTGGCGTCGAAGCTCGAGCGCGTCCTGGCGACTCGATCTTAGGGCGTAATCTTGAACCCATCGACATCGGCCCAGCCGACGCGCGTCGACACGTTCGACGGCGTGCCGGTGGGCGCCTGAGCGAACAGGCCGAGTTGCGCCCCGACCCAGCGGCCGGGCAGGGCGGTCATAGTCTCGCCCAGCGGGGTAAAGGTAACACCATCGAGGCTGTAGCTGAAGGTGACGTGGGCGTGCGTGGCGCGCAGCATGGCCGGCCAATAGTCGGGATCGGGTGGAGGCGGCACCGGCTCGACGAAGGGTTCGACATGAACGCGGACATAGACGTCGCCGCTGACTGCGGTATTAGCCACGACCTCAGCCTCGGCGCCGCCTTCATTGGCTTTCAGGCGAGTTACCTGAACCAGCTTGACGCCGCTCGCCGTATTCTCCAGCCCGATCCAGCCGTAATTATAGCCGTAAACGACGAGGCCGGCGCGTTCGCCGATGGCCTTTGGCATAAGACTAAGCTTGACGGTCGCCGTGAAGGTCTCGCCCAGCAGCTTTTGCGTCAGGATATTCGGCGCTTCCCACAGGTTGACCGGGGACGACACCGAATTCAGCCGCAGATAACCCGGCCGCGCCGTGGTGTCGGCCCAATCGTCCTGCGGATCGGCATTCCATTGCCAGCCAGCGTGGAAGCCGCCGTTGAAATCGTCATCGGCAGGCAGCACTGCGACCGCCTGAACCGGCAGGTCGGGCTTCTTGTGGCGCAAGACCGGCTGGCCAAAGGTTTTGCCCGGCTGGCGTTCGCCGATGATCGGCCAGCCGTCCTTCCACACCATGGGCTCCAGCCACAGGCGGCGGCCATAGGTGTCGGTATCCTGAAAATGCAGGAACCAGTCCTCGCCCTTGGGCGTGGTCACCCAGGCGCCCTGGTGCGGGCCGTTGATTTCGGTCGCGCCCTGATCGAGCACGTCGCGGCTCTCATAGGGGCCGGCCAGCGTCTTTGAGCGGAACACCCCCTGGAAGCCGCCCTTGACGCTGTCGGCCGGGGCGAAGATGTAGTACCAGCCATCACGCTTGTAGAGCTTGGGGCCTTCGGTGGTGTACCACGGCTTGGGGCCCTGCGAAGTGTCGGCCTTGGGCAGGTCGTCGCCCTTGATGATGTCCTGGCGCTGACCGATGACTTTCAGGCCATCGGGCGACAGCTCCCTCAGCGACACCGTATTGGCGAAGCCGGCGCGCGACGCCGCCCAGCCATTGACCAGCCAGGCGCGGCCATCGTCGTCCCAGAACGGGCAGGGGTCGATGGCGCCTTTTGAGCCGTCGACCAGCACCGGCTCGCTCCACGGCCCGGCCGGATCCTTGGCGGTGACGGCGAAGATACCGTAGTCGGGGTCGGGGTAGAAGATATAGAATAGGCCGTTATGGAACCGGATAGACGGCGCCCACACGCCGCCGCCGTGACGTGGCGTCGAGAAATGCGCCGCCGGCAAGACTTTCGGCAAGGCGTGACCGATCAGAGTCCAGTTGACGAGGTCCTTCGACGCCAGGATCGGCAGGCCCGGCGCGTCGGTAAACGACGAAGACACCAGATAGAAGGTATCGCCGACGCGGATGGCGTCCGGGTCGGAATAGTCGCTGGTCAGCACGGGATTGATATAGGTGCCGTCACCTTGGTCGGAGGCCCAGACGCCCGCCGGCATTGGCACCGGTGTCGCGGCAAGGGCCGCACCAGCCATGCCCAGCCAAAGTGCTGCAATCGCCGCCGCCGTTTTGCTCATGCCATTTCCGTCCCGTGTTTGCGCTAACACTGCCGCAAATCGCCACAGCTGTCCACCGGTGTCATTAAAACTGAAGTTTAAACTTGACAATTGGTGTGCCGAGACAGATAGTGAAGTTACTGCTTCACTATTTCCAATGGAGAATCCCATGTCCGAACCCGTCACCGTCCACAGCACCTTTGTTCTGGAACGCGCCTTCGCCAAGCCGCCGGCGCGCGTCTTCGCCGCCTTGTCCGATGCCGGGCAGAAGAAGCGCTGGCTGGCCGAAAAGGCCGAGCAGTTCGACATGGACTTCCGCGTCGGCGGGGCCGAGCAGATGCAGTCGCGCCTGGGCGACGACACGCCCTTTCCCGGCACGCCGCTCACCAGTATCGCCATCTATCAGGATATCGTTGCCGACCATCGCGTCGTCGTTGCTCAGACCATGAGCCTGGGCGGGCGACATATTTCCAGCGCGCTGGTGACCTTTGAACTGGTCGCCGACGGGGCGGGGACGCGCCTGGTTCTGACACACCAGGCCGCGTTTTATGAAGGCTCAGACGGACCCGAGCGCCGCGAAGGCGGCTGGCAAGTCCTGCTCGATAATCTGGCGCGCGAATTGGCGTGAGTGCCGCAATCGATCCCGAAAAGGTCTTGCAGGCGCTGGGTGACCCGACGCGGCGGGCGATGATTGCCCGCCTGCGCACGGGGCCGGCCTCGGTGTCGCGCCTGGCCGAGCCGCTGGGTGTGACGCTTACGGCGGTCGCCCAGCACCTGCAGGTTCTGGAGGAGTGCGGCCTGGCGGTCAGCGAAAAAGTCGGCCGGGTGCGCACCTGCCGTCTGATCGGGGATGGCTTTGCCGTGCTCGAAGCCTGGTGCCGGGCAATGCGCCCGCCGTGGGAGCAGGCGCTCGATCGCCTGGGCGACCTGCTCGACGAAGATTAGCCAATAGGGACTAAAACGCCTTGTCGACCGACAACCACAGCGTCCGCGGCCGCAACGGCGTCACCTGAGTCGAGCCACCCAACGTGAACGGGTTGCCATAGGCAAAGCTGTTGCTGTTGGAATCGGTGGCATTGTCGAGACGCGCCTCGTAGCGCAGGCTTGTCAGAATGAAAGCGGACGACAGGTCGAGCGTGGCGTAGCCATTCATGCGCACGTCGCGCAGCGGACCGTAGTTGAGCGGTGACTGGCTGCGATAAGACATGATCGCCGAATTTTCGAGGGTGTGGCCGCGCCACGGCTGATCCCATACGCTGCTCAGGCTGAAACTGCGCTTGGCGATATAGGGCATGCCGGCGTTCTGGTCGAGCGCGTAGAGTGGACCTGGACGCGTCAGGCGCGGATCGTTGACCTGGGCAACCGCATGAAGAGCCAGCACGGGCGTGACCTTCCAGTCGCCTTCGACTTCGACGCCGGTATTGGTGCCGTTACCGACATTGACGGTGATCGGCAGGCCGGTCGAGCGCAACTGGTCGCTTTGGATATTGCGCCAATATTCATGGAACAACGCCACCGTCAGCCGCACCTGATCATGCGGCGTGTGGTAGCGCCAGCCGGTCTCGAGGCTGTCGAGGGCGTCGCCGCGATAGGCGCTGGGGATGGCGGTCTGGGCCAGGGTGGTGGTGTTGAAACCGCCGGTGCGGTAACCGTTGCCGGCCTGGAGATACCACAGAAGCTGCGGCGTCGGCTGAAAGCGCAGCGAGGCGGTATACGACAGCCGGTCCTGGTTAATGATGCCGTTGATATCGCCGAAGGCCTTGTAATTGGTCAGGCGCACATGGTTGATCTGGCTCTCGGTCTCGTGACGGTCGAGTGCGTAGCGCAGGCCGGTGGTCAGGGTCCATTTGGGCGCGACATCCCAGGCCACTTCGCCGAACAGAGCGGTATCGACCAGGCGATCGATCCTGTCCTCGTTATACAAGGTGCGTTGCGTGAACAGGTCGATGAGGTGCGGGGTGAAATGCTCTTCCGACACGCCGCGGAACAGGCCGGTCAGCCAGCGTACCTTTTGCCGCGACGGTGAAATCAGGCTGATTTCCTGGGTGTCTAGGCTGATGTTCTGCTCTTCATCGTAATAGACGGCCCCGGAATTGGGCACAGAAATCACCTGAGCCAGGGGCTGAGCGTCATAACCGGACAGCACGTGGTGGTGCAGGTGGTTCAGCGTGACCTTCAACGTCCCGAGTGGGGTGGGTCCATCCAGCCCCAGCGTGCCGTCTTCGAGGATGTTGTCGTGCGGCTCTGCCACCGGTGTCGTCCGCATAAACGGCCCGCCATTGCCGGTGACGTATTGGCTGTTATTGGATTTGAGGTCCTGGCCGAAGACGGTGCCGGTGAGGCTGAACGCGCCGATTTTCCCCAGCAGTTCGACGCGGCCGCCGACCCGGCGCGTGGTATTGGTGGCGCGGGGGCCGGCCAGGGGATCCTTGATGAAGCCGCCGGAATTTTCGTCGTAGGCAACCAGGCGCGCGCCGAAGACATTGTGCAGCAGGGGCAGGTTAAGTACCGCCGATACCCGATCCGATGGCTGGCCGCGCTGGCTCAGGCCGATACCGGCGTCAACTCCGGCGGCAAAGGCGTCCAGTTGCGGCTTGTTGGTCACCAGACGCACGGCGCCAGACATCGAGCCCTGGCCATAGAGCGCGCCTTGCGGCCCTTTCAGCACTTCAACGCGGGCCATGTCGACCAGCAAAAGGTCGGGATCGGGCGCATTATAGGTCAGCGGCGTGTCGTCGAGATAAAGCCCGACCAGCGACTGGGTCCGTCCGGTCAGCACGCTGTCGGACAGGCCGCGCAACAGGATCTTGTCGCGGCCGGGGCCGAGATTGGTCACCGCCATGCCGGGCACGTGCGACGCCAGTTGCGCGATGTCGTAAGCGCCGCTTTCGATGACCGATGACGGCACGACACTGAGCGCTGAAGCGGCGGCATTCGCCTGTTGCGGGCGGCGATTGATGACCACCATGACCTCGCCCTCGCTTTCACGAGCCACCGGCATCGGAATGGGAAAGGCGGGCTTGGGCTCTGGCTTGGTGGGACGAAACGCCAGACGCCAGGTGCGCTGTCCGGCCGCGGTGGCGACGCAATTGGTGTGCATCAGCAGCTTTTGCAGCGCCGGCCCGGGCGCGAAATTACCACGTACGGCAACCGTCTGGCCAACGCATTTGGCGGGATCGAGGCCGCCGATCGAAATATCGGTATGAATAGCCAGCGCGGCCAGTTGTTGTGGCAGGGGGGCTGCGGGGATGTCGAGATCGGTCGCCGGCGCGGCCCTGGCCGAATTAAAGGCCGGAAGCAGTCCCGCGCTGAGCAGAGCCAACGCTGAGGTAAATGCCGCCCTGCGTCGTCTTCGCCTGAATGGGCAGGAAGTCTTGCAGACGACGAACAACAAGCGGCTCCGAATCCAGGGTCAGGATGGCGCTCAGACGGAGCTTACCGGCCTGGTCGTCTACGACGATGGGGGTGGCGAAATAACGGTTCAGGTCCTTGACCACCACGGACAAGGGCTGATCGTGATAGATAACATGACGATTTTGCCAAGCAAAGGCCTCATCGGCGTCACCATGGGTGAGCGTGGCCCCCGGGACACCATTTTGATGTACCGCCGTATCGCCGTGGTAGAGGATTTTTTGCGGCATGCCGTTGGAGGCGAGTTGCACTTCACCTTCGCGCACGGCAACGGCAACGGAGGTGTCGTCGCGACGGACGTTGAACTCGGTGCCGATATCGGTGATTTGCGTTTCACCGGCGGTCAGGGTCAGCGGCCGGTTGACGTCGTGCACGACCTTCAGCGCGACTTCGCCGCGCTCCAGGGTGAATTTGCGGGCATGGCCGGACAACTGCACCGACACGCGGGTATCGGTATTCAGGCTGAGCGTCGAGCCGTCGGCCAGGGCCACGGTCTGGGTGCCACCCTTGGCGGTCTCGTAGACCTTCATCGGGGCCGATTGCAACATGAACACCGGAACCAGAATGGCGGCGACCAGGGCCGCGGCCATGCCGGCCATGACGCCCGGCGTCCGCCACATCGGCCGCGCCGCCTGACGGCTGCGCCAATCACTGATATTGACGACGTCTGCGGGGGGCGCTTCGGACTGCGTCTCTTCTTCGAAAGCCTTCAGGCCATCGAGTTCGCCCCATAGCAGCATGGCGTTTTCAAACGCCCGGGCGTGCTCGGGTGCGGCTTCCAGCCACTCGGTCAGGCTCAGCACATCTTCGTCGTGGAAATCCTCGCCCTGGACGCGCACGACCCATTGCGCCGCCACTTGGTCGACGTCATCGGTCATATTGTCATGCGCCTGAGACATTGGGTTTCCGTTAGTCCTTCTGAGGATAAGACACCGTCATGCGGGCCGCCCCTCAAATATTGTTGCGATAACACGTTTTTTTTGGGTGAAGATTTCATTTCCGACATTGCCCCATGGGCTTCCGTCATGGCGCCTGGCCCTCTCGTAGCTGCGTTGCCAGGGTTTTCAAAGCGGTCGCCAAATGCTTCTCGACAGAGCTGATCGAAATGCCCAACTGCTGCGCCACCTGGCTTTGCGGCACGCCGTCGAGCTTGTGCAGGCGGAAAATCACACGCGTCTTTTCCGGAAGCGCGTCGACCGCGGCCTTTAAGCGCACCATCTGCTGGCGGCCGGTGATGCGGGCCTCGGGCGAGGGTTCATCATTGACGGCATCGGCGCCGATCATCTCGCTGCTTGACGCCTGCCAGGCGTGATCGCGCGTGCGCTCGCTCTTTAAGGCGCGCAGGCGGTTGAGATAGAGATTGTTGGCCATGCGAAAGAGATAGCCCGACGGATTGTCGACGGCCGGCTCTTCGGTCATGGCCGACAGCTTGACATAGACGTCCTGCACGATGTCCTCGGCCGTGCCGGCGTCGCGGCAAGCGGCCAGGACATAGCGCAGCAGCATGTCGCGCTTGTCCAGATAGGTGCCGAGCAGGGTGGGACGCGGTGTCTGAGTCAAGGCGAAGCGAGGTCTCGATGGCTGTCAGGGCGCTTACATAAGCCGGGAATACGCAGGCCTGCAATAGGCCAAGTGCGATGCCGGCAACCAACGATTCCATGCGCTTGGACGATTATGCTTATCGGATTTTAATTTTTTTTGCGGGTGGGGTGAGGGTTCGCCCCAAGGGCTGTGTCTCTCCTACAGGAAGTCTTCGCGGCCGGGTCTGTCCGGGGCGTATGTACAGGGTCGGCCGCGTAGGCTTCCGTCGTCCTCCGCACAGGACGAGCACGTAGTGCGCGGTCACGGCGGTGACCGCGCCAAGACGAAAGCCGGATGTGATCCCGGCGTGGCGGTGGGGCGGAAGTGCTGGATTATGCGTATTCTCAATATCATGCTAGCGAAGGTACGGGGCGGCGTCGAGACCATGGGTCTGCGCTATCATGAGGCCCTGAACGCTGAAGGCTTCGAGGTCATGAGCCTCGGCCACCCTGAAGGCATGCTGGCCGAAGGCGTTGCCGCCAACGATTTTCAACCGCTTCTGTGCAATTCCGGTTTCGATCCGGTCGCCGCCATGCGCCTACGCGCCCGTGTGCGCGACTTCAAGCCGCATCTGGTCCTGACCCACGGCAACCGTGCCACCGGCCTGGCGCTGATGCCGCTGCTCGGCACAGCCGACCGCACCGTGCAGGTGCTGCACAATCAGTCGCACAAGCCGCACGTCGTCCGCACCAAGGCGGTGATGTGCGTCTCGGCCAATGTCCGCAACGGCCTGCTGAAAGCCTATCCGGGCGTTCAGGCGCTCGACATGGCCAATTTCTCGCATCTCAAGATCAACCCGGTGAAGACCGCGCCGCGCAAGCCGCCGATCATCGGCGCGCTCGGCCGCCTGCACGAAATCAAGGGGTTCGACGTGCTGCTGCGCGCCGCCGCAACCCTGCGCGACCAGGGCGTTGATTTCCGCCTCAAACTGGCTGGTGATGGTCCGGAACTGGCGTCGCTGAAGCAACTTGCGTCGGACCTGGGCCTTGAAGACCGCGTCGAATTCGTCGGCTGGGTCGCCAATCCCTCGGCCTTCCTCAACACGATCGACCTGTTCGTCGTGCCATCGCGTTACGAATCCTTCGGCCTGGTGGTCATCGAAGCCATGGCCGCCGGCGTGCCGGTGATTACGTCTGATATCGAAGGCCCGTGCGAAATCCTCAAGGGTGGCCAGCTTGGTACCCTGTTCCGCAGCGAGGACGTGACCGACCTGGCGCGCGCCATGACTGTGGTGTTTGACTCGTGGCCGCGTGCCTTCCGCCTGGCGCGCGAAGCCCAGGCCCATGCCGTGGCCACTTTCGGTTTTGACGCCGGCAAGAAGCGTTTGCGTCAGGCGATCGAGACCATCCAGCACGACGTCCGCGGCTTCGCTCCGGTGTCCGGTTGGGCCGCACCCGTCGCCGAGCCGCTGCAGATCTGATTGTCTTCCACGCGTAACTGTGATCCAAGTCCGCTTTTCTGACCCGGAGGCAAGGCGTGACCGAACTGTGGCAGGTGGGGATCGTCCGCCGTCCGCTTGATGCCGTCATGCGCGACGGCCTGGACGGGGCCGGGATGACCTGGCTGCCCGAGCCCGGCAGTTTCCGCTTCAATGCCGATCCGTTTGGCCTCAGTCATGAGAACGGCTTCACCGTTATGGTCGAGGCCTATGATTACCGCACCAAGCGCGGCGAAATTCACTACTACACCTATGATCAAGACTGGCGGCTGGCCGGGCAGGGCGTGGCCCTGCAAAAGCCGTTTCATCTGTCCTATCCCGTGCTGATCCGCCACGCTGGCGACATCTATATGCTGCCCGAGGCGCACCGCAGCGGCCGGTTGACCCTTTATCGGGCGGTCGATTTTCCGTCGCGCTGGGCGCCGGTGGCCGATCTGCTCGACGTGCCGGCGATCGATGCCAGCGTCATCGAATACGACGGCCGGTGGTGGATGTTCTACAGCCTGCCCGGCGCCGAGAACCGCGCCATGCGTGAATTGCACGTCGCCCATGCCCCGGATCTGCTCGGACCGTGGACGCCGCATAGCCGCAATCCGGTGCGCAGCGGGCTTGACGCCTCGCGCCCCGGCGGGCGGCCGACGGTCGTCGATGGCAAGCTGTGCCTGCCGATGCAGGACTGCACCGGCGGTTATGGTGTTGGGCTCAATCTGCTGCGCGTCGATGCACTGTCAACGGATACGTTTGCCGCGGCCATCGTGCGCCACATGGCACCCGACGGTCTGCATCCGCGCTTTGGTGACGGCTTGCATACCTTGTCGGGAGACGGCGAGGTAACCCTGATCGACGTCAAGCGGCTCGATAACGCGCCCGGCCGGGCCTGGGTCGACTGGCAGCGGCGGTTTAACCGCTTTTTGGGTCGCCGTTAGTGGTATGATCTCCCCCCATTGCACTGTGTCCCGCTTTCGCGTTTAATAGTCTGACATAGAAGCGAGCCCCATGCCCGTCACCAGCAACAAGAATACCCGCCTTTATCGCCGTGTCGCCGATAGCCTGGCCCAGTCGATTCGCGACGGCGTTTATCGCCCCGGGGAAAAGCTGCCGGCCGAACGCGAGCTGGCGGAGGCCTTCGGGGTCAGCCGGCCGACCGTGCGTGAGGCGATGATCGCGCTCGAAATCTTCGGCGTCGTTGAAATCCGCCACGGCTCTGGCATCTACGTCATCGAGCCGAACGGTACAGGCCCAAGCCATGAAGGCGGCGAAGACGCCGAAGACATGGGCGATGACCTCAATGTCGGGGCCTTCGAGCTGATCGAGGCGCGCATTCTGATCGAGGGCGAAATGGCCGCGGTGGCCGCGGCCGCCGTGACCGACCCGGATATCGAGGTGCTGAACGGACTGATCGCGCGCATGCAAGCCGGCGATGACGCCGAATGCGACCGCGCCGACGCGGAGTTCCATCAATATATCGCGCGTCTGACCGACAATGGCGCGCTCATCGATACCGTGTCCAATATGTGGGCGCTGCGTACCCAGTCGCGTCTGGCGGCCAGCATCATGACCCGCGCCCAGGGCGGCGGCCGCGCGGCGCGCATCGCAGAGCACAAGCGCATCGTCAAGGCCCTGGCCACGCGCGATCCGGCGGCGGCCCGGGCGGCCATGCGCAATCATCTGGAAATGGTGCGCGAATATCTGCTCGATGCCACCGAAACGGCCGAGATCGAGAGCCTGCGTCAAAATCTGCGCGCCAAGCGCGATTCTCTGTCGCGGCGGACCTCGTACTGAGGAATAGCCAGTTAAATTGGACTGGCCACATTGACAAAACATTTGAAACGTTTTACCACTGGGCTGTAGCTTTCCAGGGCATTACGCCCTGTTGAGTTTTCTCCCCCAACCTGACTTAAGGCGACCGTTTGGTCGCCTTTTCTTTTGCACGTTCCGTTAGTGGCTGCAAAGCCTTACAGGATAAGGTTGGGGCGACGATTGGGAGTGTTGATCGTCGCGTGCCCCCCGGAAAAAGTGGCGCGCTTTTCTTGCCATTTGACTTATCAAGAGGTAATGCCAATTTGAACGGAAGGCCACGCGAGTGGTTGGACGGGGCTGGATTGGCCGCTCGCTGCGACGGGAGGCCGTGAAGCGCCGTTTTCCAATCTTGCAGCCGCCCACCGTCCCGATTGTCGGAACGATGGCAGCCGCTGAAATATATAACGAAACGGTGAACAAACGGCTTGAGCGCCCGGCGACCTCGTTTCGAAAATGGTTGATTTTACAGGCTTTTGCGGTTCGACACCGCTGTCAAACTGGCTTGACCTTCGAGGGCGTTATGGTTATCAGGCAGGATGTCTTCGCGCCGGGCGCGATTGTCCGTCGGCGGCCGGACCCAATACAAGGGAGCCTAGCCCTGCCTATCCAAACCCAACCGACCCCCGCCACACCGCTCAAGATCACCGGCGCGCGGGTCATCGTCACCTGTCCCGGCCGCAACTTCATCACCGTCAAGATCGAGACCGATCAGGGGCTGACGGGCGTCGGCGACGCCACGTTGAACGGCCGCGAACTGGCGGTCGCCAGCTACCTGACGGACCACGTCATTCCGTGCCTGATCGGCCGCGACGCGCATCAGATCGAGGACATCTGGCAATATCTCTATCGCGGCGCCTATTGGCGGCGTGGGCCGGTGACCATGTCGGCGATCGCCGCCATCGACATGGCGCTGTGGGACATCAAGGCCAAGGCGGCGGGGCTGCCACTGTATCAGCTTTTGGGCGGCGCGTGCCGCACCGCCGTACGCGTCTACGGCCACGCCAACGGCGAAACCATTGAAGACACGCTGGCGGAGGCCCAGCACTACAAGGAAATGGGCTATACCGCCATCCGCCTGCAGTCGGGCGTGCCGGGCCTGCCGTCGACCTACGGCGTCTCCAAGGACAAGATGTTCTACGAGCCGGCCCACCGCGGCCTGCCCGAAGAAAACATGTGGTCAACGCCGAAATACATGAATTCGGTGCCGAAACTGTTCCAGGCGGCGCGTGACACGCTGGGCTGGGATATCGACTTGCTGCACGACGTCCACCATCGCCTGACGCCGATCGAAGCCGGGCGTCTGGGCAAGGATTTGGAACCTTTCCGCCTGTTTTGGCTGGAAGACGCGACGCCGGCGGAGAACCAGGAGAACTTCCGCCTCATCCGTCAGCACACGACGACGCCCCTGGCCGTTGGCGAGATTTTCAGCTCGCTGTGGGACTGCAAGGACCTGATCCAGAACCAACTGATCGACTATATCCGCTCGACCGTCGTCCACGCCGGCGGCATCACCCATCTGCGCAAGATCGCCGCCTTTGCCGACGTCTTCAACGTGCGCACCGGCTGCCACGGTGCCACCGACCTGTCGCCGGTGACCATGGCCGCGGCGCTGCATTTTGGCCTGTCGGTGCCCAATTTTGGCCTGCAGGAATATATGCGTCACACCGCCGAAACCGACGCCGTATTCCCGCATAATTACACTTTCGACAAGGGTTCGCTGCATCCGGGCAACGCGCCAGGCCTGGGCGTCGATATCGACGAAGGCCTGGCCGGCAAATATCCATACAAGCCGGCCTATTTGCCGGTGAACCGTCTCGAAGACGGCACCATGTACAACTGGTAACACTAGACCGGAATGATTTAAGCGGGAGCATCATTCCGATCTAACTATTTATAACGCCTCATGTTTATCCAAAAAGTGGCAATCCACTTTTTGGCATGAGGCTTTCCGCACCGGACGTACCGGGGCTGACAACAGTGGAGGGTTGAATGTTCCGACGGGCTTTGATGACGGCGGTGGCCGGGTTGTGTCTTGTGGCGGCGAGTGCTCAGGCGCACGACGAGCGCGCACTGAACAGCGGCTGGAAGGTCAAGCAGGACAACGGCCTGACGGACGTCGAGGCACCCGCCTTCGACGATAGCGCCTGGCAGGGCGTCGATCTGCCCTATACGTGGAACCATATCGGCAATCCGGGCGTGGTGCGCTCGACCACCTCCAACAATACCCAGGGTGTCGGCTGGTACCGCCTGAATTTCGAGGCCCCGGCCGCCACTGGCAAGCACTACTTCTTGCAGTTCGACGGCGTCGGTGAAATCGCCGATGTCTGGCTGAACGGTCAATATCTCGGCAAGCACATCGGTGCCTTTCAGCGCTTTCGCTTCGACGCCACCAAGGCTTTGAAGGCTGGCGGCGACAACGTGCTGGTGGTCAAGGCCGACAATACCCGTCCGGCGCCCGGCGCCTCGACTCAGGACGTCATTCCGCTGTCGGGCGACTTCTTCATCCACGGCGGCATCTACCGGCCGGTGTCTCTGATCACCACGGACGCCGTTCACGTCGACCTGATGGATTTCGGTGGCCCGGGGATTTATGCCCGCGCGCTCAGCATCGCTGGCGATACGGCGACCGTCGAAATCCGCGACCGCGTCACCAATGACGGCGCCAAGGCGACCAAAATCACCGTCGAGACCGACATCGAGGACGGATCGGGCAAGGCCGTGGCCACCGACGGTCACGTTGAGACGTTGAAGCCCGGCACCGAGGAACTGGTGCGCACCCTGACGGTGGCCCATCCCCACCTGTGGGATACGACTAAGGATCCGTACCTCTATCGCGTTGTCGTTACGGTAAAAGACGCCAAGGGGGCGGTGATCGACACGGTGGTGCAGCCTCTCGGCCTGCGCACCTATCATTTCGACGCCAATACCGGCTTTGTGCTGAACGGCCAGCCGATGCAACTGCGTGGCGCCTCGCGTCACCAGGACCGGCCCAATGTCGGCTGGGCCATCACGCGCGCCAATATTGCCCAGGATTTCGACATCATGCAGGACATGGGCGTCAATGCCGTGCGCCTGGCCCACTATCAGCACGATCAGTTTGCCTATGACGAAACCGATCGCCGCGGCATCATGGTGTGGGCGGAAATCCCGCTGGTCAATGCCGTGTCGTTCGATGGCTCACCGGCCAATGCGACCTTTACCGCCAATGCCGAGAACCAACTGCGCGAACTGATCAAGCAGAACTACAACCACCCCTCGATTCTGATGTGGTCGATCGGCAACGAGACCGATCTGACGCCGACCCAGGCCAATACCACCTCGCGTCAGGGCACCTTGCTGACCGCGCTCAACGGCATCGCCCACCAGATGGACCCAAGCCGCGTGACGACGCTGGCCGATTGCTGTGAGCGGCTGGACGGCGCCGGCGTCAATGATCCGCACGGCGTCGCCCTGGCCGAGCACGACAAGATCGTCGGCATCAGCGACCTCATCGGCTATAACCGCTACTATGGCTGGTATGTCGGTCAAACCCAGGACTTCGGACCCTTCCTCGACAAGGCGCACGCCATCCACCCGAACGAACCCATGGGCATTTCCGAATACGGCGCCGGCGGGGCGCTCAGCCAGCATTCCGACAATCCGCTGGGTGGGCCGATCGCCCCCAAGGGCCGGCCGCATCCGGAGGAATACGAGGCCTATTATCACGAGACCTCGTGGCCGCAGATCGCGGCGCGGCCCTATATCTGGGGCGCCTTTGTGTGGAACATGTTCGATTTTTCGAGCGACGTCCGCGCCGAAGGCGACGCCACCGACATCAATGACAAGGGCCTGGTCTCGGTCGATCGCTCGGTCAAGAAGGACGTCTTCTACTATTACCGCGCCAACTGGAACACGGCACCGACCCTGCACCTGACCGGCCGGCGCTATATCGACCGCGATTACGACGTGGTCGCCGTCAAGGCCTACTCGAACGCGGCGACAGCCGAGCTGTGGCTGAACGGCGCCGATGCCGGCAGCGCCACGTGCCACGGCGGGATCTGCATCTGGCCGGGTATCCATCTGGCATCGGGCGACAATACGCTGAAGACCACGGCGACGATCAATGGCGAGGCGGTCAGCGACAGCCTGCTTTGGCAATTCAAGGGCCGCGCCGATACCGTGCGCGTTCGCGCGGGCGACATGGCCGGCGCGATGGCGGCCGATGGGGCGCGCTTTGGCTCGGACGACTTCTTCACCGGCGGCGAGGGGCATAACACCAAGGGCGCGGTCAAGGCCGACGATCCTTCGCTGTACCAAACCTATCGCGAGGGCGTGACCGGCTACGACATCCCGGTGCCGGATGGCGCCTATGAGGTGCGTCTGCGCTTCATGGAGCCCGTGGCCGGCAAGGCGGGCGAGCGCGTCTTCGATGTCAGCGTCAATGGTGCCAGTGCCTTGCCTGGCCTGGACGTCTTCCAGGCGGCGGGCGGCAAGCTGATCGCCGTCGACAAGGTCGTCAAGGCTCAGGCCGTAAGGGGCAAGATCCACATCGCCTTTACGCCGCACGCCGGCCAGCCCGTGGTGTCGGGTATCGAGGTCACCCCGGCCTCGTAATCAGTGGCTTTTGCCGTCCGGCGAGGCGCGATTGGCGGCGGATCCGTAGTCACCGCGTTCGTCGTGACCCTTGCCCTGGTCGGCATGGCGCGAGGTCGCGTCCTGCTCCTGATGCGTCACCTGGACGCCGTCCTTTTGCGCCGTCTTGAGACGTTGGTGCTTATCGGGCGCGGCGGAGCGGTGCATGGCGTGGTCTCACAAATGAAAGGAGCCAGGCCGGAGACGTCTGAATGGGAATCCCAACGGAAGCTCCGGTCTGGCTCTTTGATGTCATAAGGGGTACGCCCTTTGACGTTTTTGACGGTAGGCCTCACGGGCTCAGGAAAAAAGCAGGAAGAGCTGGCACGAAATCAGGATGCGGTAAGCCCTTCGCATTGTTTTCTGATGCGCGCGGCGGCAAAGCCCGGAGGCTGCGTTTAAGGTTGTCGTCGCAAGGGGCTGGTATGAAACGCGTTACGCTCGCCGGATCGGCCTTGATGTGGGCTGTTGCCGTCGCCGCCCAGGCTCAGGAGGCGCCGACCGAGGTCGTCATTCGCGCCGACCGCTTTGCAACCTATCGCGGCGACGCCGATTTCAGCCATGTCGATCTCGATCAGGCCGATATCGCCACGGCACCGTCCTTGGATGCGGCACTGAAAACCGAGACTCAAGCCTCGCTGTTTCGCCGCAACTCGAGCCTGACCGCCAATCCGACGGTTCAAGGGATTTCGCTGCGCGCTATCGGACCAAGCGGCGCCGGCCGCGCCCTGGTGACGCTCGATGGCATTCCGCAGAACGATCCCTTCGGCAACTGGGTCATCTGGGCCGCCCTGCCGCAGGAGGCGGTCGACCGCGTTCACGTGTTGCGTGGCGCGGGCGGTGGCGCCTATGGCGCCGGGGCGGTGACGGGCGTCATCGACCTGTCGCTGCCGTCGCCGCAAAAGACGCCGCTCTATGGCCGCGTCGTGGTCGGGGAGGGCGGCAATACCGAGGAAGATGCTGGCTTTGCCGTCGGTGACATTGCGCTTCATGCCTCCGATCAGACCCTGCACGGCGACGTCCCGGTGCGTGCGCCGCAGCGCGGGGCGGCCGATGTGCCGACCTTCGGCCGTGACCACGCTATCCTAGCCAATGCCGAGGTGCCGTTGTGCGCGACGCGCGATTGCGGGGAGGTTGCGCTGCTGGCCGGCGCCTACGATAGCCGCCGCAATACCGGTCTCGCCGGCGCCACCGCCCTGTCGAGCGGTGATCAGTATAGTTTGAGCTTCACGCGTCAGCCGCACGACGGCGGCCTCGGTTACCAGCTTCAGGCGTGGCACGACGATTCCAACCTCTCGAACACCTCGGTCTCGGTCGGCGCCGGGCGGGCGACGGCGACCCTGTCCAACAACCAGTTCAAAACCCCGGCCCAGGGCAGCGGCTTTAACGCCGCTATCCGCGCCCAGACGGCCCAGGTCGAGTGGGAAGTCGGCGTCGACGCCCGCGACCAGAACGGCGAGTCGCGCGAAACCTATACCTATGTCGCGGGCCAGCCGACCAAGCTGCGGGTATCGGGCGGCGAGTCACAACTGGCCGGGATCTATGGCGAAGGCACCTGGCTTTCCGGTCCGTGGAGCCTGACCGGTGCCGCCCGGCTCGACCGCTGGCGCAGTTTCGACGGTCACCGCATCGAGACCAGCCTGATCACCAACGCGACGACGCTCAACCTGCGGCCCGCCGATCAGGCCGATACCGTTGCTTCGGGGCGTTTGGGTCTGGGCTATGCCGTCACCGCCACGACGACCCTGCGCGCGGCCGTCTATACCGGTTTTCGGCCGCCGTCGCTCAACGAGCTCTACCGGCCGTTCCGCGTCGGCAACGACGTCACCGATGCCAATGCCGCGCTGCGCCCCGAAAGCCTCGATGGCGCCGAAATCGGCCTGGCCAGCGTATGGACAAAGGCGAAGCTCGACGTCGATCTGTTCGACAATGTGCTGCGCGACCCGATCGTCAATGTGACCCTTGGCCAGGGGCCGGGCACCTTCGGGGATGTCGGCGTCGTGCCGGCCGGCGGCGCCTATCGCCAGCGGCAGAACCTTGGCGAAATCGCCGCCTATGGCATCGAGGCGCGCGGCCGTTACGACCTGACGCCCGACTTTGCCCTGACCACGGCCATGACCCTTACCCATGCCCGGGTGCGCCGCGCCTTCGCCAATCCGGGCCTCGATGGCCTGCGCCCGGCGGAGGCCCCGCCCTATGACGTCAGTCTCGGCATCGAGGCGCGCGTCGCGAAGATCACCTGGCGCGCCGATTGGGTGTTCGAGGGCGAGACCTTCGACGACGATCAGAATACCTTGCCGCTCAAGCCGTCGCAGCGGCTGTCGCTCGATGCTGCCTATCCTTTGGCCCATCACGTCACACTTTCGGTGTCGCTCGACAACGCGCTCAACAATCGCATCGAGATCACCCACGCCAATGACGGCACGATCGGCTTCGACAACCGCCGCTATCTGTCGGTCGCGCTGAGCTACCGGATGTAGCTCACACGCGTGTGAAGTCGGCAATCGCCTGCAATCGTTTGCATTAAGCATTGTTTTAACGGTAACCGTGTAATCTCAAGGGCTCGCGCCGGTCTGTACCCGCCGCGGCAAGTTTGTTCGATACCCGGGATTGCCACCATGTCCGTTCTTGAGCGTAACGCCGTCACCGTCACCGGTCAGGGTGACAAGCCTTTGATCTTCCTGCACGGTTATGCCTGCGACCAGACCATGTGGCGCTATATCGCCCCGAAATTCGAGGCCGACCGTCGCGTCGTGCTTTACGATCACACCGGCTCCGGGCGTTCGGACCTGAAAGCCTACGACAAGCACAAATATGCCGGCCTGAACGGCTTTGCCGACGACCTGATCGAAATCTGCGAAGCGCTCCACCTGACTGGCGCGGACGTCGTCGGCCACAGTGTCGGCGGCATGATCGCGCTTTTGGCCGCCAAGAAGCGCCCCGACCTGTTCGACCGCGTCATGCTGCTTGGCGCCTCGGCCTGTTATCTCAACCTGCCGCCGGAATATTTGGGGGGCTTCGATCGCGCCGGGGTCGACGAACTGCTGGCCTTCCTCGAAATCAATCTCGAAGCCTGGTCGGCGCACCTGGCGCCCATGGTCATGGCCAATGCCGAACGGCCGGAGCTGACCGACGAGCTGCAGTCCTATTTCGTGCGCAACGACCCGGACATTGCCCACCATTTCGCCAAGGTGATCTTCCTGTCGGATCACCGCGCCGAGGTCGCCGGCATCGCCGCTCGCTCGCTGGTCATCCAGTGCGATGACGACATCATCGCCCCCGCGGCGGCCGGTGATTTCCTGCATGCCGTCCTGCCGCAAAGCGATCTCGTCGTGCTCGACACGCAGGGCCACTATCCGCACCTCAGCGCTCCGGCCAAGGTGACCGAGACGCTCAGCGCCTGGCTCGGCACGCCGCACGCCCTGGCGGCCTGATGCCCGATCAAAGCCTCAATACGCCTAATGCCAACGCGCCGGCCTTCGAAGTCAAAGGCCTGTTCGACCTGACGCCGTGCGGCCTGGTGGTCTGCGACGCGTCGGGGCGGATCCTGCGCGCCAATGCCTTGTTCCAGGAGCTGACTGGTCTTGACGCCGTCGGCCGGCGCCTGGCCGACCTGCTGACGCGGCCGTCGCAATTCATCCTGGCCGCCAAGGTCCTGCCGCAGTTGAACCTGACCGGCGCCGTGCGCGAAGTCGCGATCGATCTGACAGGGCCTGACGGTGTACCGCTGGCCGTGCTGATCAACGCCAATACTGGCACGGGGGCCAACGGTCCCGTCCACTATTTCGCGCTCTTTCCCGCCCGCGGCCGCCGCGAATTCGAGCAGGAATTCCTGCAGGCCAAACAGGATCTGCGCCAGAGCCGCGACTATCTGCAACTGGCTGAAAAGCTGGCCCAGGTCGGCCATTGGCGCGTCGATCTGACGACCCACGCCTGTTACTGGTCGCCGGAAATCTATCAGATCTACGGCATCGATCCGTCGACCTACGAGCCGGTAATGAACGGCACGATCGATTTCTATCACCCCGACGATCGCGACGAGATTCGGGCCCTGATCGCCGATGCGCTGGAGCGCAAAAGCGACTTCACTTTCCGCAAACGCCTGATCCAGAACCGCACCGGCGATATCCGCTGGGTGCAGTCGCACGGCATCTGCGAATGCGATCCCAACGGCAAGATCGTCGCCCTGTTCGGCGTCTTCCAGGACGTCACCGACACCGTCCGCGCTCAGGAGGCGATTACCCAGAGCGAGGCACGCTATCGCCTGCTGGCCGACCACGCCAACGACATCATCACCGTTTTCGGCCTGACCGGTGATTTTCAATATCTGTCGCCGGCGATCACCAAGGTGCTGGGCTACGCGCCGGACGAGCTGATCGGCCGTAACGTCCGCGACATCATCCATGCCGACGACTATCCCATCACGCAAGCCGCCTATCAGGCCTATGTCACCGGCAAGGACTGGAGCAACGCGCCACGCATCCAGTACCGCGCCCGCCACAAGGACGGCCACTTCGTCTGGGCTGAGGCCCATCCGACCGCCGTAGTCGAGGATGGCCGCATCACCGCCTTTCAGGACGTGGTGCGCGATATTTCAGCGCAAAAAGCCACCGAAGAGGCGCTCGACCGGGCACGCATCGAGGCCAATGCGGCGGCTGAAGCCAAGGCACAGTTCCTGGCCACCATGTCGCACGAACTGCGCACGCCGCTGACCAGCATTATCGGCTTTTCCGCTCTGTTGCGCGATCTGTTGGCCGGCGACGACTCCCTGGCCAAGCACAGCCAGCGTATCTATTCGGCCGGGCAGGGACTGCTTGGCCTGATCAACGATATTCTCGACCATTCCAAGCTCGAAGCCGGCCAGCTTGAGCTCGATCTCGCCCCGTGCGATGTCACCGAGGTGGCGCATGACATCGCCGATCTGTTGACCGTGCAGGCCGGGGCCAAGGGGCTAGCCCTTGTCGTTCAAGCCGATGCCGATTTGCCGCCGGCCCTGATGCTTGATGACGGCCGCCTGCGTCAGATACTGCTCAACCTGGTCGGCAATGCCATCAAGTTCACCGCCAAGGGCAGCGTCATCCTGTCGCTCGCCGTCAAGGCGGGCGAAGGCGGGGAACGCCTGCACGTCTCGGTCTGCGACACCGGCGTCGGCATTTCGCCAGCCGGTTTGGCGCAGCTGTTCCAGCGCTTCTCGCAGGTCGATCACAATCGCGACGGCACGGGCCTTGGCCTGATGATCTGCAAGCAGCTGGTCGAGCTGATGGGCGGCACCATCGGCGTCGAAAGCCGCGAAGGCGAGGGCTCGAACTTCTGGTTCGATATCCCGGTCGCTCGCGCCGATATGAGCCTCGACGCCTGCGACATCTCGGTGCCGCCGTCGCGCCTGCTGGTCGTCGACGACCAGGACGATATCCGCAACCTGTTGCGCAGCCTGCTGGAACCGTGCGGCCATAGCGTCGATCTGTGCGCCAATGGCGCCGAAGCCGTCGAGGCCTGCCGCAGCCAGGTTTACGACCTGATCTTCATGGACCTCAACATGCCCGTGCTCGACGGCCTCGACGCGACGCGCGCCATCCGCGCCGAGACGATCAATGCTAGCACGCCGATTGTCGCTGTCACCGCCGCCGGTCCCGAACGCCAGCAGGCCTGCACTGCCGCCGGCATGAGCGACTTCCTGCCCAAACCGGTCTCGGCCCAGGCCCTGCGCCGCACCGTCGCCGACTGGCTGTCCCTCGATACCGCTTCCGATCTGCAAAGGTTCGCCTGATGCTCAATAAACGCCGCATCCTCATCGTCGAGGACAATACCGACATCGCCGAACTGCTGACCATCCGCCTCGAACTGGCCGGTTATGCGACGTGCAAGACCCGCGACGGCGCCTCGGGCATCGGCGCGGTCTATGCCTATAAGCCGCACGCCGTACTGCTCGATATCGGCCTGCCCGACCACGACGGTTTCTCTGTGCTCAAGGCGATCAAGGGCGATCCGAAAACGCGTGATATCCCGGTGCTTATGCTGACCGCGCGCCAGGCCATGGGCGATATCCAGACGGCGCTCAGCCTCGGCGCCCGCGACTACGTCACCAAGCCGTTCGACGATCGCAAGCTGCTGATCCGTGTCGCCCGCCTGCTCGGCGAAAGCGTGCCGCCGCCCAAGCCCGACGATCGCACTGTCGTCTGGGGCTGATATCAGCTAATTATTTTTTCTCACGCCACAGCTGAAAATTCCTCGTTTCTAAAAACTACATCGAATTGGTATGGATTTGGCGACCCTGGAGCCTGCCATGCCCAAAACCCCCGCCAAACGCACCACGACTTCGCTGATCTGGTACGCCCGCTCGCCGACCCTGACGGCGATGTCGCTGACCGCCAGCCGCGGCGTGTTCCAGCGCGAGTTCGTGCGTGAGGGCCTGTACATGGTGTCGGTGCGCGAAACCTCGAGCCCGTCGGTGCAGCAGGGCCATATCGACCACACCCTGTCCAACCTGATCCGTGAAGGTGATGCGGCTACCGCCCTCTGGGCCCACGCCCATAGCGGCCGCTCCAACCTGCTGGCCATCGGCCAGACCTGGCACAGCGTCAGCGTCGTCACTCGTCCCGACCCGCACGTGCGTACCCTTCGCGACCTCGTCGGGCGGCGGCTGTCCCTGCCGCTGGAGGCCGGGCCGTTCTCGCCGGCGCGAGCGCGCGGTCTGCGGGCCTGGGAAACCGTGCTGCGCCGGGTGGCCATCGCCGCGCGCGATATCGAACTGGTCACCGTCGCCGCCGGCCATCCGTCGGCGCCGTTCGGCGACGTTGCCAATCGTGAGATCGCGGCTCTACTGGGCGGTCAGGTCGACGCCATCCTGCTGTTCGGCGCCAAGGGGCTGGAACTGGCGCGCCAGGCCAATCTGCAGGAGATCCACCGCTTCGACGCCGAGGTCATTCGCGACGATCCGGCCCTGAGCGGCCTCGTCGAACTGCGCGCCCTGACCGTCGATCAGCCGTTTCTGGCCGCCGATTTCGACGTTGTCGCCCGCATCACCGCCACCCTGTTGCAGGCGGCGCCCTGGGCGCGCGCTTTTCCCAAGGAAGCGCTGCGCCACATCGCCGCCGAGGGTCACGTCGAGACGGCCGATGCCGCCACCGCCTATGGGCCTCTGGTTGCTGACGGCGCGGCGCTTGGCCTGGACGCGCACCGCCAGGCGCAAATCGATGGTCTGCATGGCTGGCTGCAACAAAAACATCTTATTCCTGCGCTACATAGCCTCGACGGCTGGACGCGCGAAGACGTCCTGACAGCGGCGGAAACCCATTTGAAGGTCGTGGCATGACGGTCTTCCCTTTCCGTTGCGCCACGTTTCAAAGCGAAGGCCTGGAGGTTTGAGCCACCTCCGGGCCTTTTTGACTGGCCGGTCCGCCGGGCGACAGCGCCTCTTCGCAACCGCGCTTATTGTTGATAGAAAACGCGCATGAACCCGATCTTCGCCGACTTGCCGACCTCCATTTTCGAGATCATGTCGCTTGAGGCGGCGCGTCTGGGCGCCGTCAATCTCGGCCAGGGCTTTCCGGAAAGCGACGGCTTCCCCGAGGTGCGCGAGGCCGCCGCCCGCGCGTTGATGGACAAGTCGAACCAATATGCGCCGATGCGCGGCCTGCCTGTGCTGCGTGAAGCTGTGGCGCGGTTTTACCAGACGACGCAAGGGCTGACGCTCGATCCGGCCAAGCAAATCGTCGTGACGTCCGGTGCGACCGAGGCCATCTGCGCCGCTATCCTCAGCCTGATCACGCCGGGCGACGAGGTCGCCGTCTTTGAGCCGATGTATGACGCTTATCTGCCACTGATCCGTCGCGCCGGCGGCGTACCGCGCATCGTTGCGCTCAATCCGCCGCACTGGACCTTCGACGAAGCCGATCTGGCCGCCGTCTTCAACGCGCGTACCAAACTCGTCCTGATCACCACGCCCAACAATCCGACCACCCACTGCCTCAGCCGTGGCGAACTCGAACTGCTGCGCACCTATTGCGACCGGTTCGACGCCTACGTCGTCAGCGACGAGGTGTGGGAGCACATCGTCTTCGATCGCGACCATCTAAGCGTCCTGCATCTGCCCGGTCTGGCGCAGCGGGCGATCAAGATCGGCTCGGCCGGCAAGATTTTCGCCTTGACCGGCTGGAAGGTCGGCTGGATCGCCGGGCCGCAAAAGCTGATCGATCAGGTGGCGCGCGCCCATCAGTTCATTACCTTTGCCACGCCACCGGCCTTGCAACACGCCGTCGCTTTCGGGCTCGACCTGCCAGTGGAGCGCTTCGCCGCCGCCCACCGCGACTACGAGCACCAGCGCAATTTCCTGAGCGGCGCATTAAGCGAAGCCGGGTTCACCGTTCTGGCGCCGCAGGGCAGCTATTTCATCAATATCGATTTGGCGGCCTCGGGTATCACCGCGCCGACGCTCGATTTCGCTTTCGACCTCGTCAAAAACCACGGCCTGGCGACGATCCCGCTGGCGGCGTTTTGCGACAGCGGCCGCGATCTGGCGGTATTGCGCCTGTGTTTTGCCAAGTCGCTGGCCACGCTGGAAAAGGGCGCCAAGGCCCTGATTGGCGCGCGGTCAGGCCAGTCGGCGATAGAGGCTTGACGACAACGCTGTCAGCGTGATCCTGTGCGGTCAACCATAAGACCCAGGGAAGATTCATGACCAAGCACTTCTGGCTGGCCTCCGTCGCCGTATGCGGCCTCATCGCCGGCGCCGCCCACGCTCGCCCGCATTATCATGTTCAAGCCCCCAAAACCACCGCGGCCGCCGTGCACCCGAAGCTGTGGCCGGCGGGCAAGGACCCGGTCGGGCTCGACCCCAAGATCGAGGCCAGGATCACCCAAATCCTCAAGCAGATGACGGTCGAGGAAAAGGTCGGCCAGACCCTGCAGCCGGAATGGAAGTCGATCAAGCCCGAGGACGTCATCACCTACCATATCGGCAGCATCGAAAACGGTGGCGGCGCCGTGCCTAACGGCGACAAGCACGCCTCGGTGCAGGATTGGCTGAACCTGATCGAGCCCTATTACGACGCCTCGGTCGATCCGCGCGCCGGCCATGTGCGCATCCCGCTGATCTGGGCGTCTGACGCCGTCCACGGCCACAACAATGTCTTTGCCGCGACCCTGTTCCCGCACAATATCGGTCTCGGCGCCGCCCACGATCCCGAGCTGATCCGCCGCATCGGCAAGGCGACCGCCGAGGAGGTGCGCTCGACCGGCATGGATTGGTCGTTCGCCCCGACGATCGCCGTCGCCCGCGACGACCGCTGGGGCCGCACCTATGAATCCTATTCCGAGGACCCGAAGATCGTGGCGCAATATGCCGCCGCCATGGTCCAGGGCCTGGAAGGGCAGGGGAGCACCTTCCTCGACAAGGATCACGTCATTTCGACCGCCAAGCACTTCCTCGGCGACGGCTCGACCGACGGCGGCCGCGACCAGGGGGACAGCCTGGCGACCGAGCAAGATCTGATCCGCCTGCACGCCCAAGGCTATCACGCGGCGATCGAGGCCGGGACACAATCGATCATGGCCTCATACAATTCGTGGCACGGCACCAAGATGCACGGCAACAAGCTGTTGCTGACCGATGTGCTCAAGGATCGGATGGGTTTTGACGGCTTCATCATGGGCGACTGGAACGCTCACGGCCAAATCCCGGGCTGTACCAATTCGGACTGCCCGACCGCCTTCAATGCCGGGCTCGACATCTATAACGTGCCGCAGGACTGGAAAGCGCTGTACGGCAATATGGTGCGCGAAGTTCATGACGGCACCATTCCGATGGCCAGGTTGGACGACGCCGTGCGCCGCGTCCTGCGCGTCAAGTTCCGCGCCGGGGTGTTCGACGAACCGGCGCCGAAGGACCGGCCCGATACGCTGAAACCGCTCGGCACGGCCGAGCACCGCGCCGTGGCGCGCGAAGCGGTGCGCGAGTCGCTGGTCCTGCTGAAGAACAACGGCGCCCTGCCGCTGAAGGCCGGGGCCACCGTCCTTATCGCCGGTGACGGCGCCGACAATGTCGCCATGCAGGCCGGCGGCTGGACCCTGTCGTGGCAAGGCAGCGATAACGGCCCCAACGACTTTCCGGGCGCGACCTCGATCTATGCCGGCCTGAAGGCCGAAATCGAAGCCAAGGGCGGTCATGCGGTTCTGTCAGCCGACGGCAGCTTCACGCAAAAGCCCGATGTCGCCGTGGTCGTCTTCGGTGAGACGCCCTATGCCGAGTTCCAGGGCGATCAGGCCGACGTCGCGCTGCACCACGACAATGTCGACAGTCTGGACCTGCTGAAAAAGCTGAAGGCCGCCGGCGTGCCGACGGTCGCCGTGCTGCTGTCGGGCCGGCCGCTCTACGTCAACCCGCAGATCAATGCAGCGGACGCCTTTGTCGCCGCCTTCCTGCCGGGCTCGGAAGGCGGGGGCGTCGCCGATGTGCTCACCGGCGCTAACGATTTCTCGGGCAAGCTTAGCTTCTCGTGGCCGAAGCGCCCGGACCAGACGCCGTTGAATGTCGGCGACGCCCATTACGATCCGCAGTTCGCCTATGGCTTTGGCCTGAGCTATGCGGCGCCGAAAACGACGCCCGCCCTTCCCGAAGTGCCGCAAACCGTGCGCTATGGCGAGCGCAACGTCTATCTGGCGAAGGGCCAGGTGTGGAACGGCTATAATCTGTTCATTGGCGACGCCAATGCCCCGCACATGGCCTATGTCGGCACGCGCACCGTGCTCTACGGCTCGGCGGCGGTGACGCTGCAGCCCGGCGCCGACGGCATCGAGGCGCAATGGGCCGGCCGTCACGACGCCTGGGTCGACATCGCCGCCGACAAGCCGAGCGACGTCGCCCGCGAAGCCAATGGCGCCATGCTGTTGAGCGTATCCTTGAAGGTCAATGCAGTGCCGAGCGCGCCGGTGACCTTGGGTGTCGGTTCTGCGAATGTGCCTTTGACCCTGACGCCGGGCGCGAACAGCATCAACATCCCGTTGTCGTGCTTCAAGGCGCAGGACCTGGCGCACACGCCGACGGTGATGCGGCTGGAGACGGCCGGGACGTTAGACGTGACGCTTGGCGAGGTTCGGCTCAGCGAGACCAGGCCCGGCGCCGCCTGTCCGGGTTAAGGGCCAGGTTAAGCCTTGCGCGGAACGGCTGTTCGCGTTACGTTCATGCTGACGGGGATCGACTCGCCGCATGACATTGTGCCGCCATGGACACCTTGGCCCCAGCATCTGACCCGGAACGCGTTCGCAAGATCATCCATGTCGACATGGATGCCTTCTTCGCGTCGGTCGAGCAGCGCGACTTTCCCGAACTGCGCGGCAAGCCCGTGGCCGTCGGCGGCGGTGGCCTGCGCGGGGTCGTTGCGGCGGCCTCCTACGAGGCGCGAAAGTTCGGCGTCCACTCGGCTATGCCGTCGGTCACCGCCAAACGCAAATGCCCCGACCTGATCTTCGTCAAGCACCGCTTCGACGTCTATCGCGAGGTGTCGCATCAGATCCGCGAGATCTTCCTCGACTACACGCCCCTGGTCGAGCCGCTGTCGCTCGACGAGGCCTATCTCGACGTCACCGAGAATCTCAAGGGCATGAGCTCAGCGACGGAAATCGCCAGGGAAATCCGTGCCCGCATCAAGGAAACGACGGGACTGACGGCCTCGGCCGGGGTGTCCTACAACAAGTTTCTGGCCAAGCTGGCCTCGGATCAGAACAAGCCTGACGGTTTGTGCGTCATTCCGCCGTCGCGCGGGCCTGACTTTGTCGAGACCCTGCCGGTGCGCAAATTCCACGGCGTCGGGCCGGCGACAACGCGCAAGATGAACCGGCTGGGCATCGAGACCGGCGCAGATCTGAAGGCGCGCAGTCTTGAGTTCCTCAAGGCGCATTTCGGGGTGTCGGGGCCTTATTATTACTGGATTTCGCGCGGGATCTGCCATCGCCAGGTCAAGCCCAACCGTATCCGTAAATCGGTCGGCGCCGAGAACACCTTTTTCACCGATGTCTCAACCATTCCCGAGGCGGTGGCGCAGCTGGAGCCGATCATCGCAAAGCTGTGGCGCCACGTCGACAGCCACGAAACCCGCGGCCGCACGGTCACGCTCAAGGTCAAGTTCAGCGATTTCCAGACCATCACGCGCTCGCGCACTCTGCATGCGCCGGTTAGCAACTTGGACGAACTGACTCAGGTCAGCCACGCCCTGCTTGAGGGCGTGTTTCCGGTGCCGAAAGGCATCCGCTTGCTGGGGGTGACCCTGTCGTCGCTGGGCGAGGACGCGGACGTCGAGGCTGAAGATCAGCTGGCGCTTAGCCTTTAGTGCGTTCAATCAAATCCATCGCCGCGGCCGGATTGTGCGCCTTGTGGCCGCTGATGACGTAGAAGAACACGTCCCGCGCTGACGCTTTGCGGCCCTCGACGACGGCAATGTCTTCGGGCACCTGACCCGACGCCAAAGACTTGATCCAGCCTGCGCGCGTCGTCAGTTCGGTGTCGGAATAGCCTTTGGCCTCGTCTTCGCGCGCGCCCATGATGCGGACATAGGCGTAGTCGGCCGTCTGGTCGCCGATCTGCGGGAATTCGCTGTCGGCCGCCGTGATCACCGCGACATTGTATCGGCGGCACAGGTCGATAAAGCGCGGGTCCTGGAAGCTTTCGTTACGCACCTCGACCGCGTGGCGCAGACGCACCCCGTCGAGTTCCGGCGGTAACAGCTTGAAGAAGTTCTCGAAATCCGTCGGATCGAACTTCTTGGTGGCCATGAACTGCCAGTTGATCGGCCCAAGCTTGCCTTTCAGCTCGGTGATACCTGACGCCAGGAAGCGCTCGACCGACTCTTTCGAGGCCGACAAATCCTTGCGGTTGGTGGCGTAGCGCGTGCCCTTGACGGCGAAGGTGAAGCCGGCCGGCGTTTCGTCATGCCATTTGCGGAAGGATTCCGGCTTTTGTGCGCCGTAATAGGTGCCGTTGATCTCGATCGAGGTCACCTTTGACGCGGCGTATTCGAGCTCGCGCTTTTGCGACAGCTTGACCGGATAGAAGACGCCGTCGCGCCACGGTTCATAGGTCCAGCCACCGATACCGATATAGAGCTTGGTCATGTGCGCCTCCGTTTTCACCTTTGTAGAGGCGAGCGATTAGCGGGACAAGCTGTCAGTTTCCGGCAGCGATCTGCTCGAGCGTTTTCGCGGGAGTTATGGCTTGTGGATCAAGGAAACAATGCAAGATGGCGGGTTTCCCCGAGGCGCGAGCGCGCTCAAACGCCGGGGCGAACTCGGCCGTGGTGCGCACGCGTTCGCCGTGGCCGCCGAAGGCACGGGCATAGGCGGCGAAGTCGGGGTTCTTCAGGTCAGTGCCGACGGTACGGTGCGGATAGTCGCGCTCCTGATGCATGCGGATCGTGCCGTACATGCCATTGTCGATGACGATGACGATCAGCGGGATGTCGTACTGCACGGCGGTGGCGAACTCATTGCCGTGCATCAGGAAGCAGCCGTCGCCGGCGAATGTGACAACGGTCCGGTCCGGACACTGGCGCTTGGCCATGACGCCGGCGGGAACGCTGTAGCCGACGCTGCCCGAGGTCGGCGCCAGCAGGGTGCGCGGCTGACTGTGGCGCCAGTAGCGATGAACCCAGATGGCGTAGTTGCCGGCGCCATTGGTGATGATGGTGTCGGCCGGCAACTGCTCGCGCAGCCACACCGTGGCCTCGCCGTATTGGAAGTCGCCGGGGATGGGGAGGGGCGTTTCAGTCCAGGCCTGCCAGTCGGCATGAGCTTGCGCGGTTTCCGCTGACCACGCGACGTCGCCCATTGGCTTCATCCAGTCGAGCGACTTGGCGAACGCATCAGCAGTTGAGACGATACCGAGATCAGGCTGATAGACGCGACCGATCTCTTCGGCCTCTGGGAAGATATGGACCAGGGTCTGTTTGGGATTGGGAATGTCGATTGAGCTATAATTGTTCGACGGTACCTCGCTCATCCGCGCGCCGAGCAGGATCAAGAGGTCGGCGTCCTTGACGCGTTGCGACAGCTTGGGGTTCTGACCGAAGCCGAGATCGCCGGCATAGGTCGGATGTGCCGCCGGAAACAGGGCGGCGCGGCGGAATTCAGTGGCGACGGGCAGGGTAAAGCGCTCGGCGAAACGCAGGATCGCCGCGCACCCCTCGTCGCTCCACTGTGAACCGCCGAGGATCAGCAAGGGCCGTTTGGCGGATTTCAACAGTGTCTCAAAGCGTTGAAAATCCTCGATCGAAGCTTGCGCCTTTACGGGTGTTATAACCGGCATGTCGGCGACGTCGGCCATCTCGGTCAGCACGTCCTCGGGCAGGGAGATGACGACGGGGCCGGCGCGGCCCTGGGTGGCGACGCGGAAGGCGCGGGCAACGATTTCCGGGATGCGCTTGGGGTCGTCGATCTCGACCACCCATTTGGCGATGCCGCCGAAGACCTGTTGATAATCCAGTTCCTGAAACGCCCCGCGGCCGCGGGCGGCACGCTCGACCTGGCCGATGAACAGGATCATCGGCGTCGAATCGTGCTGGGCGATGTGCACCCCATGGGCGGCATTGGTGGCGCCTGGACCACGGGTGACGAAGCAGATGCCGGGCTTATTCGTCAGCTTGCCATAGGCTTCGGCCATGATTGCCGCACCGCCCTCGTGGCGGCAGATCAGCACATCGATGTCGCGTTCGTACATGGCGTCTAACGCCGCCAGATAGCTTTCGCCCGGCACGCAGGTCAGGCGCTCGACGCCCTGGGTCGCCAATTGCTCCACCAGGATTTCGCCGCCGCTTCTCATGCCTGCCATTTGGCGTCTCCTGTTCCCAGATGCGGGCTGGGCGCGTCCGCCACCATGCGCTCGCCGTCGATGACGATGGGCGAGGCGACGCTGGCCACGCCGTCCAGCTCGAGTTTCAGCCCGCGATGCACAATCTGAGGATCATTGAAAACGTCCTCGATACGATTGATCGGCCCCGCGGGGACCCCGGCCGTTTCCAGAAGTGCCAACATGTCGGCGCGAGTATGGCGCATCAGAAACGGTTGCAGCGCTGCCGCCAAGGCTTCACGCGTGGCGACGCGGCCGGCATTGGTTGCATATCCGGCATCGGCAGCAATGCCATCTGCGCCGAGCGCGCGGCAAAAAGCCTGAAACTGGCGGTCATTGCCGACGGCGACGATGACGTAGCCATCCGACACGCCAAACACCTGATACGGCGCGATATTGGGATGTGCATTGCCAAGACGCGACGGCGAGGTGCCCGAGGCCAGGTAGTTCATCGCCTGGTTGGCCAGCATCGAGGTGGCGACATCGAACAGAGCCATGTCGATATGGCAGCCCTGGCCTGTCTGGTCGCGGCCGCGCAAGGCGGCCAGGATGGCGGTTGAGGTATAGACACCGGTGAACAGGTCGACGACCGCGACCCCGACCTTTTGCGGTTCACGCTCGGGTTCGCCGGTAATGTCCATCAGCCCGCTCATGCCCTGGATGATGTAGTCGTAGCCGGCGCGCGACGCGTAGGGCCCGTCCTGGCCGAAGCCGGTGATCGAGGCATAGATCAGGCGCGGGTTGATGGCCTTGAGGCTGGCATAGTCGAGGCCGTATTTCTCAAGCCCGCCGACCTTGAAGTTCTCGATCAGGATATCGGCATCGGTCGCAAGGGCGCGGATGGCGGCCTGACCTTCGGGCGTATCGATATCGACAGCCAGCGACGACTTGCCGCGATTACAGGCGTGGAAATAGGCCGCGCCCCATGGCTCACCGTCGGCAGCGGTGACGAAAGGCGGCCCCCATTGGCGGGTATCGTCGCCGGCGCCCGGGCGTTCGATCTTGATGACCTCGGCGCCGAGGTCGGCCAATAACTGACCGCACCACGGCCCCGCCAGGATCCGCGCCAGTTCAAGAACTTTGAGACCGGACAGGGGTTTCATCAGAAAAAGGCTTGGAGACCTGTTTGCGCCCGCCCAAGGATCAGCGCGTGGACGTCGTGCGTACCTTCGTAGGTATTCACCGTTTCCAGGTTCTGGGCGTGGCGCATGACGTGGAATTCTTCGTGGATGCCGTTGCCGCCGTGCATGTCACGGGCCTGACGCGCGATATCGAGCGCCTTGCCGCAATTGTTGCGCTTGATCAGCGAGATCATCTCCGGCTGCACTTTACCTTCATCGAACAACTGCCCGACGCGCAGTGCCGCCTGCAGGCCCAGCGCAATCTCGGTCTGCATGTCGGCGAGCTTCTTTTGGAACAGCTGCGTCTGAGCCAAGGGCCGGCCGAATTGCTGGCGATCGAGGCCATATTGTCGGGCGCGATGCCAGCAGTCTTCCGCCGCCCCCATGGCGCCCCAGGCGATGCCGTAACGCGCGCGGTTCAAACAGCCGAACGGCCCCTTCAGCCCCGAGGCATTGGGCAGCAGGTGGTCTTCCGACACCTCGACGCCCTCCATGACGATCTCGCCGGTGATCGAGGCGCGCAAGGAGAGCTTTCCGTGAATCTTCGGCGCCGACAGGCCCTTCATGCCCTTTTCCAGTACGAAGCCACGAATGACGTCGTCGAGCTTGGCCCAGACGACGAAGACATCGGCGATCGGCGAGTTGGAAATCCACATCTTGGTGCCGGTCAGGCGATAACCACCGTCGATCCGCTCAGCGCGCGTGCGCATCGAACCGGGGTCGGAGCCCGCATCGGGCTCGGTCAGGCCGAAACAGCCGACCCATTCGCCCGTCGCTAGCTTTGGCAGGTACTTGGTGCGCTGGGCCTCGCTGCCATAGGCGTGGATCGGGTGCATGACCAGCGACGACTGCACGCTCATCATCGAGCGATAGCCACTGTCGACACGCTCGACCTCGCGCGCCACCAGGCCGTAGGCGACGTAAGACGCACCGGCCCCGCCATATTGTTCCGGCAAGGTCGCGCCCAACAGACCCAAGGCGCCCATCTCGGTGAAGATCGCCCGGTCGGTATATTCCTCGGCATAGGCCTTCAGCACGCGCGGCAGAAGGTTGTCCTGCGCATAGTCACGCGCGGCGTCGCGAATGGCGCGCTCTTCGTCAGATAGCTGCGCGTCAAGCAGGAAGGGGTCGGCCCAATCGAACTCAGACATCGAACTTCACGCCCTGGGCCAGCGGCAGGGTGGTGCCGTAATTGATGGTGTTGGTGGCGCGGCGCATATAGGCGCGCCAGGCGTCTGAGCCCGATTCGCGGCCGCCGCCGGTTTCCTTTTCGCCGCCAAACGCCCCGCCGATTTCGGCGCCCGACGTGCCGATATTGACATTGGCGATGCCGCAGTCCGAGCCCGCCGCCGACAGGAAGAGCTCGGCTTCGCGCATGTCGTTGGTGAAGATCGACGACGACAGGCCGGCACCGACGGCGTTCTGCAGGCCGATGGCCTCGCGGATGTCGCTGTAACGCAGGACGTAGAGGATGGGCGCGAAGGTCTCACGCAGGACCGGCCCATCGTGGCGGGCCATCTCGATCAGGGCCGGGCGGACGTAGTAGCCGCCCTGGCCGACCTCGACGCGTTCGCCGCCCGACACCTGGCCGCCGGCGGCGCGCGCTTCGGCGACTGCTTTTTCAAAGCCATTATAGGCCGCTTCGTCGATCAGCGGCCCGACCAGCGTGCCGTCTTCCATCGGATTGCCGACCTTGACCGAGGCGTAGGCGGCCTTCAGGCGGGGGACGAGCTTGTCATAGACGCTGTCGTGGACGAACAGGCGACGCAGGGTGGTGCAGCGCTGGCCGGCCGTGCCCATGGCAGCAAAGGCGACGCCGCGCAGGGTCAGGTCGAGATCGGCCGTCGGCGCGACGATGGCGGCATTGTTGCCGCCGAGTTCAAGGATCGAGCGGGCGAAACGCGCGGACAACTTCGGGCCGACAGAGCGGCCCATGGCGGTCGAGCCGGTGGCCGAGACCAGCGCCACCTTGGTGTGATCGACCAGAGCTTCACCGGTTTCGCGGCCGCCGATCAGCAGGGCCGACAACCCTGCCGGCGCCTCATAACCTTCGTTGACGTAGCGCTTGAGCGCCCGTTCGAAGATAGCGTGGGTGGCCAGACCGGTCAGGGGGGACTTTTCCGATGGCTTCCACACGATGGCATTGCCGCAAACCAGCGCCAGCGCGGCGTTCCATGCCCATACCGCGACCGGGAAGTTGAAGGCCGAGATGATACCGACGACGCCCAGAGGATGCCAGGTTTCCATCATGCGGTGATCGGCGCGTTCGGTGGCGATGGTCAGGCCGTAAAGCTGACGCGACAGACCGACCGCGAAATCGCAGATGTCGATCATTTCCTGGACTTCGCCCAGGCCTTCGGAGGTGATCTTGCCGACTTCGAGCGAGACCAGCTTTCCGAGATCGGCCTTGTGGGCGCGCAGTTCTTCGCCGAACAGGCGGACCAGTTCACCGCGCTTCGGCGCTGGAATGGAACGCCAGGCCAGAAACGCCTCGTGTGCCGCGTCGATGGCTGAGCGGGCATCCTTGGTTTCATGCACCTCGGCGATGAGCTCGCCGGTATTGGGTGAGCGGACGGTTAGCGTGCCGCCGGTCGTGGTCTTGGCGTCGACGCCGAGCGCCTGCAGCAGCTTGGCCACGTCTTCGGCCGTACGGGATTTTTCGGAGATCATGGGGTTTCCTTCCAGACCAAAGCTTAGCGTGAATCGGTGAAATGGACGGCTTGGGCGCCGACCTCGTAAAATACTTCCTTGAGCGCGCGCAGCCGCGCCGGGCGCGCCGCCGTGACCGGCAGGGGCAGGTCGTTTTCGGCGATCTCGCCGGCGATCAGCGCCGCCAGCGTCCGCCCCATTACGGTTCCCGGCGCGATTCCCCGGCCATTGTAGCCGGAAATGGCGACGACATGATCGGCAAAGGCGTGAAAGCGCGGCAGATTGTCGTCGGTCATGCCGATCTGACCGTACCATTGCGCCTCGAATTGCACGTTTTTCAGGTCTGGGAACAGGCGATGCAGTGCGCGCTTCGCCCAATCGCGGTGGATTGGCGCGCCTGTGCCCTTGAGCGCGCCGACGCTGCCGAAGACGAGGCGGCCGAGGCGATCCATGCGGAAGGACGACAGCACCTCCTGCGTATCCCACACGCCTTCGTGGCCGGGCAGGATGCGGTCGCGAATCTCGGGCGGCAAAGGCGTGGTGGCGAAGTTGAAATAGGGCAGATGCACCTGTTCGCGGCGCAGGATTTCCCACGGCCCCTGGGTATAGGCGTCGGTCGCCATAACTACCCAGTCGGCGGTGACACTGCCGGTCGCGGTCACGACGCGCCATTGCGACCCGGCCGGTTGGACCTCACTGACCGGTGAGGTGGTGAAGATTTGCGCGCCTTCGCTGATCGCGGCCTGGGCCAGGCCACGGACATAGGCCAGCGGCTGAATGGTGCCGGCGCGGCGATCGAGCAGGGCGCCGGCATAGGCGGGGCTGCCGGTACGGCGTTGGGTTTCGTCCGCTGACAACAGCTCGACAGGGGCGCCGCGGGCCTGCCATTGCGCCTCGCGCTGGCGCAACTCGTCGAGGCCGGTCTGACCCACCGCGCAATGAAGCGTGCCGTGCTGTTGCAGTTCGCAGTCGATGCCGTAGCGGGCGACCAGCTCGAACACCGCCTTGGGGGCATCGCCCAGCAATTTCAGCAGGCGGTCGCCGTGGACGGGCCCCAGCACATTGGGCAACTCATCGGGCATGACCCACATGCCGGCATTGACCAGACCGACATTGCGCCCAGCGCCGCCGAAGCCGATGTGGCGCGCTTCGATCACCACGGTCTTGATACCGCGCTGGGCCAGGTGCAGCGCCGTCGACAGCCCCGTATAGCCGGCGCCGACAATGGCGACATCGGCGCGCACGTCGCCGCTTAGCGCCGCCGTTTGCGGCGCCGGTGGAGCCGTCATGGCCCACAGTCCGTGGCTTTTTGGGTCGGGCGTCAAGCGTCTCACAAATCGGTAGTTTATGCGATATCGGTATGTTATCGTGCCGATAAGGCCGTAAATATCACTTTTTCGGCATAATCTCATTCTGTATCAGAATATGCTGACGCCCCGCCGCTTTCTGCCCGCCCTGTCGCATCTGCAAGCCTTCGAAGCTGCTGCGCGCCTGGGCAGTGTCACCGCCGCGGCGCGTGAACTGCACCTGACGCAAAGCGCGGTCAGCCGGCAAATCCTGGCGCTGGAGGAGCAGTTGGAGGTCGAGCTGTTCCATCGCGAGCGTCAGACCATCCGTCTGACGCCCGGTGGCGAAGCCTATGTTCGCGATATCCGCGACGCCCTGAAAAAGATCAGCACGGCCTCGCTCAATCTGCGCGCCAACCCGTTCGGCGGCACGCTCAATCTCGGCATCTTGCCGACCTTCGGTACACGCTGGTTGGCGCCGCGATTGCCGGCATTCATGGCCGCTCATCCGGGCATTACACTGAACCTGATGACGCGGTCGTCGGTATTCGACTTCCGCCTCGATGCGCTCGATGCCGCCATTCATTTCGGTAGTGGCGAGTGGCCTGGGGCGCAAACTGTGCTGTTGCGCGAGGAATACGTCGTCCCGGCCTGTTCGCCTGAACTCAAGGCCCAATACGCCTTCGCTGAGCCCGCCGATATCCGCAAGGCGCCGCTGTTGCACATCACTACGCGGCCCGACGCTTGGGAGCGCTGGTTGCGTCAGCATGATGTCGATGACGAGCACGTTCAGGGCATGCTGTTCGACCAGTTCGCCACGGTGGCCCAGGTGGCGCGCGCCGGGCTGGGTGTCGCCCTGCTGCCGGTCTTTCTTATTGAAGAAGAACTGAAAAGCGGCCAACTGGTGCGGGCGATTGACGGACCCGATGGGGCTGAAATGAAATCGGCCGAGGCCTATTACCTGGCCTGGCCCGCCGACCGCGCCGACCATCCGCCGCTGGCTGCCTTCAAGGCGTGGCTGACGGCCGAAATCGAAGGAGACGAGCATGCGCATTCTGGCCCAAATTGAGGTGATTGCCGCCTTGCCTTATAACCGGCTGGTCAAGGCGCTGCCCGACCGGCTGCGTCAGGAAACGACGAGCCCGCAGCGTCACGCCCACACCTGGCCGGGCGATGCTACACTGTTGTTGATGCCGGCGTGGACGAACACCATCGGCGGCGTCAAGATCGTCAACATCACGCCAGGCAATGCCAAGCGTAGCCTGCCGGCCGTGGCGGCATCCTATATCGTTATCGATGCCGAAACCGGCGAGCATCTGGCCTTGCTCGACGGTGGCGAACTGACGGCGCGGCGTACGGCGGCGGTGGCCGCGGTCGCTGCTGACCGGCTAGCGGTCGATGAAGCCCACAAATTGCTGCTGGTTGGATCGGGACGCATTGCGACGGAGCTGGCCTTCGCCTATCGCGCCGTGCGTGACATCCGCGAGGTCGAGATCTACTCGCCGACCCACGCCAATGCCGAGAAGCTGGCGCATCATTTGCGGGATAACGGCTTTGCCGCGACGGCCAGTAACGATCTCGAAGCCAGCGTGCGCGGCGCCGACATTATCGCCTGTGCCACGCTCAGCTCGCGGCCCTTGATCGTCGGCGAATGGTTGCGCGCCGGCCAGCACGTAGCACTGATCGGCGGCTTTACACCGGACATGCGCGAGGCCGATGACGCCGCCATGGCTCGCGCCAAGGTCTGGGTCGATAGCGCCGCGGCTTTGAGTGAAGCGGGCGATCTCAGCGTGCCGCTGGCGCGGGGCGTGCTCAAGGTCGAGGATATTCGCGGCACCTTGCGCGACCTGTGCGGATTGGGTGCCATTGCCGGCCGCGACGAGGAAATCACCCTCTTCAAGAGCGTCGGCGACGCGGCGCAGGACCTGGCGGCGGCCAGCATCGCGCTTGGCACCGCCTGACGGTCTGGGCCTCGTCTTAAAGCCATCATGTCTTACAGCCGTCATGAAGACAGTCTTTCATAACGGGGCACGATGGCAGGGGGATGGTCAATGCGATTTCAGAAAAGAGTCTGTTTGGCGGGGGCGTTGGCAGTGCTTGCCGGCTGCCCGTTTGTTGCCGAGGTCGCCAAGGCTGACGGCGATAGCGGGATTCCGGCTGCCTTTCTTGGCACCTGGGATAGCGGATCGAGGCCCTGCGGCGGCCAAGACGATAGCTTTGACCGGACGGACATTTCGACGTCCCAAATCCGCTTTTACGAGATGACGGCCCTGGTCCATTCAGTGACTCATCATGGCGCCAACCGCATCCGGGTCAATGCTGACCTGGTTGTCGACGGGGACGAGCCGGGTAAGAGTGAACGGGCGCTGAGCCTCGTGCTGTCGCGCAATGGCCAGGCTTTGACGATATCAGGGTTTGCTCGACCGGTGACGATGCATCTCAACCGCTGCCCGTCGCGCTACGGGCATGGCGGCCACTAATACCGGCCTAGGTCCAGCTGAGCACGACCTTGCCCGATTGCCCTGACCGCATGGCGTCGAACCCGGCCTGGAATTCCGAGGCCGGCAGACGATGGGTGATGATGCGCTCGAGTGGGAAGCCGGCTTCGATCAGGCCCAGCATCTTGCGCCAGGTTTCGAACATTTCGCGGCCATAGACGCCGCGAATGGTGATCGCCTTCATGATGACGTTCGACCAATTGACACTGGCTTCGCCTGACGGAATGCCGAGCAGGGTCAGGTTGCCGCCCATGCGCAGATGCTCGATCGCCTGGGGGATCGCCGGCTTGGCGCCGCTCATCTCGATAGCGATGTCGTAGCCATTGGCGATGCCGAGCTCATGGCGGACGTCATTCAGGTCTTCCTTCGACACATCGACGGTGCGCACATCGGCCATCTTGGCCGCGAGGTTAAGGCGATAGGGATTGATGTCGGTCAGGGTGACGCTGCGCGCCCCGGCGAAGCGCGCCACGGCGGCGGCCATGATGCCGATCGGCCCGGCGCCGGTGACAAGCACGTTCTGACCCAGGATATCGGTCTGCTGGATCGTGTGCACGGCATTGCCGAACGGATCGAGCACGGCGCCCAGTTCGTTCGACACGCGTTCGGGCAGCGGCACGACGTTAAACGCCGGGATCGCCAGGTATTGCGCGAAGCAGCCCGGGCGGTTGACGCCCACCCCTTGCGTATCCGGATCGAGGTGGAAACGGCCCATGCGCGCCGCTTCGGAATTCATGTCGATCAGGTGGCCTTCGCCGGAAACGCGCTGGCTGAGGCGGAGATTGCGCGTGACGCGAGCGCCGACCTGCACGATCTCGCCGGCGAATTCGTGGCCGGTGATCATCGGAACCGGGATCGTCTTCTGCGCCCAATCGTCCCAGTTATAGATGTGGACATCGGTGCCGCAGATGGCGGTGTGCGTCACCTTGATCAGCACGTCGTCCGGGCCGCAATCGGGCACCGGCGCGGTTATCTGCCAGATGCCGGGTTCGGCCTTGAGCTTGCCGAGACCGGTCATGGTCGCCGGCAGGGTAACCGCGGGGGCGGTTAGGGGCTTCAGATCGTCGCTCATGCTGCAACCCCGCCAATAACGCCCAAAGCCTGACCGACCTTGGCGAAGGCAGCGATGGCGGCATCGACTTGCTCGAACGTATGTGCCGCCGACATCTGGGTGCGAATGCGCGCCTGGCCGTCGGGGACGACCGGATAGGAGAAGCCGATGACGTAGACGCCTTCATCGAGCAGTTTGGCGGCAATCTGCTGAGCGCGCTTGGCGTCGTGCAGCATCACGGGGATGATCGGGTGCTCGCCGGGCAGGAGATCGAAACCGGCGGCCGACATACCGGCGCGGAAACGCTGGGCGTTGGCGGTCAGTTGCGCGCGCAGGTCGTCGCCCTTTTCGGCGAGATCGATGGCGGTCATCGACGAGGCGGCCACGGCTGGCGCCAGGGCATTGGAGAAGAGATAGGGCCGTGAGCGCTGGCGTAGCAGGTCGATCACCGGCTTTTTCGCCGCGACGTAGCCGCCCATGGCGCCACCGAGCGCCTTGCCGAAGGTGCCTGTCAGGATATCGATGCGATCCGCTACACCGGCGCGAGCCCCGGTACCGGCGCCCTTGGGGCCGACAAAGCCCGTGGCGTGGCAGTCGTCGACCATGACCAGGGCGTCATAACGGTCGGCCAGGTCGCACAGGCCCTTCAGCGGGGCGAAATAGCCGTCCATCGAAAACACGCCGTCCGTGGCGATCAGCACGGTGCGGGCACCGTTGGCACGCGCGGCCTTGAGCTGGGTTTCGAGATCGTCGAGATCGGCGTTCTTGAAACGATACTTCTTCGCCTTGGTCAGGCGCACGCCGTCGATGATCGAGGCGTGGTTGAGCGAGTCGGACACGATGGCGTCCTCTTCACCGAGCAGCGGCTCGAACACGCCGCCATTGGCGTCGAAGCAGGCGGCGTAGAGTATGGCGTCTTCCTTGCCGAGATAGGCGGAAATGCGCGCTTCCAGTTGCTTGTGCAGGTCCTGCGTGCCGCAGATGAAGCGCACGCTGGCCATGCCGTTGCCGTAACGCGCCATGGCGGCGCGGCCGGCTTCGATGACCTCAACATTGTCGGCCAGGCCGAGATAGTTGTTGGCGCAGAAATTAATGACCTGGCGGCCATCCTGAAGCGTCAGGGCCGGGCGCTGCATCGAGGCGATGACGTGCTCCGGCTTGGCCAGGCCGCGGGCGTCGATATCGGCCAGGGTGGCGTCGACGCGGGTATAGAAGTCCGAACGCATTTTGACGATTCCATTATATTGACGGAAATGTACAAGATAGCGTTATTGGTTTCAAGTGAGATTATATACTGGCCGGCTTTCTGGTCCGAGAAAATTTTCGCTGTTGTCGTTGTAACCGGTGCGAGTAGTGCGACGTATCCGGTCAGGCAATTCGGGCTTTTCAAATGACCTTAGCGATAGACCCTCGCCACGACCTCACGCCTAACGAAATCGACGCCATCGAAGATCGGCTTTGCGCCTATAACAGCGTGGCCATCGGGCGCGACGATGCCCGTGGGATCGGTTTTGTCATCCGCGAGGCCGATGGCCGGATGCTGGCCGCTGCGGCGGGCTACACCTGGGCCGGCACGTCTGAACTGAAGCAGATGTGGGTCGACGAGACGTGCCGCGGGCAAGGTTATGGCCAGGCCTTGCTCGACGCCTTTGTCGATGAGGCCGCGCAGCGCGGCGTACGCCGGATCTGGGTGCAAAGCTACGATTTCCAGGCGCCGGCCTTCTATGAAAAGGCGGGGTTTGTCCTCGTGGCCGAATTCGGTGGCTGGCCCGAGGGCCACGCCAACATCGTGCTATGCAAGACGTTGAGGGTCTGAGGTGGGGCTATTTCCCTGTCATCACCACCAGCAGCGCTTTTAATCGGCCATTACCGGTATTGCTGATGCTGTGGGGCACGTCGGCGCGGTAGCGCAAGGTGGCGCCGGCGCCGCCTTTTTGCTGGGCCTCGGCGGAAATGACCATGGCTTCGCCGTCGATGATCGACAGGTGCTCGCGGCAGCCGGCGGTATGAGGCTGCGAAGTCAACGAGGCGCCGGGCTCGATTTCCAGCCAGTACCATTCGGCCTCGCCGGTGGTTTCCGGTGGGCTGAGGATACGCAGGGTGCAATGGCCGTCGGCCGACTGAATGCGCGGGATATTGTGCGCCTCGACGACCTCGATCTGCTGTTCGGTTTCGTCGGCGGCATCGCCGATCAGTTGGGAGATGTCGATGCCCAGCGCCTGGGTCAGGGCCCACAGGGTGGCAAACGTCGGGTTGGCCAGGCCGCGCTCCACCTGGCTGAGCATCGACCGCGACACTTTCGAAGCCGCCGCCATGTCGTCGAGCGACAGGCCGCGCTGTTTGCGCAGCGCCTGCAGTCGCGAGCCGATTTCCGGCGCCTTGCGCAATCTCTCCGTCATGCCGCCACATTTAGGCGCAATCGGCAACTATCTCAATCGCCTGGTTTCCGCTAAAGCCTCCCGCCATGTCGACCAAAATCCCCGAACGCCCCCTGGCCATCGCGGCGGTGCTGACCGCCATTGTCTCGGTGCAACTGGGCGCCACCTTGTCGGAGCGCCTTTTCCCGATCGTCGGGGTCGAAGGCACGACCGCCATGCGTCAGGCCTTTTCGGCACTGGCGCTGATCCTCGCCTTCCGGCCGTGGCGTGGCCTGCCGCAGCGCCAGCATTGGCCTCTGATCGCCTTTTATGGCGCGCTGCTGGGGGTGATGAATTTCTGTTTTTACCTGGCCATTGCCCGGCTGCCGCTGGGGATCGCTGTGGCGCTGGAATTTATCGGGCCGCTGGGCGTGGCCATCCTGTCGTCGCGCAAGGCCATCGATTTCGTTTGGGTCGCCTGCGCCATAGCGGGGCTGGCCCTGCTTGTACCGTTCAATCATCTGACGACCACAGGCGCCGGCCATATCGATCTTTGGGGCATCGTCTTCGCCCTCGGCGCGGGCTTGTGTTGGGGTGCCTATATCATCGTCGGCCAGAAAATCAGCCTGCGCGTCGATGGCGCCAAGGCCGTGGCGCTGGGCATGCTGGTATCGAGCCTGATGATCGTGCCGGTGGGCATCGCCCACGCCGGCCTGGCGCTGTTCGTGCCATCGACCCTGTTATGGGGAGCGCTTGCCGCCATGGTGTCGTCCGCCATCCCCTATAGTTGCGAGATGTGGGCGCTGAAACGCATGCCCGCCAAGACGTTCAGTCTGATGATGAGCCTGGAGCCCGCGGTTGGCGCGCTGATGGGGCTGGCCATCCTCGGTGAGCGTCTGACCTTGCCGCAATGGCTGTCGGTCGCCCTGGTCATCGCCGCCTCGGCCGGGTCTAGCCTGACGGCGCGCGCGGCGCACGACGAAAGCGCGGCTTAGATTGGGTCGCCTCATGTTTATCCAAAAAGTGGCATCCACTTTTTGGCACGAAGCTTAGACACCGGGCAGCTCAAACCCCGCTGCCTGGATAGCCCGGCCGGTCCGCACCATGGCGATGGCCTTTTGCATGTCGGGGTAGAAATGCCGGTCGTCTTCGAGATGCGGCACCTCGGCTCGGACGAGGGCGCGCACGGCTTCCAGCGCCGGCGACGACACCAGAGGCGCGTGGAAATCGCAGCCCTGGGCAGCGGCCAGAAGCTCGATACCGACGACGGCCGTGGCATTTTCGGCCATGGGAAGCAGGCGTCGCGCTCCATGCGCCGCCATCGAGACGTGATCTTCCTGATTGGCTGAGGTCGGCAGCGAATCGACGACGGCCGGATAGGCGCGCTGCTTGTTCTCGGAAATCAGTGCCGCGGCGGTGACCTGCGGGATCATGAAACCGGAATTCAGGCCGGGCTTGGGCGTCAGAAACGCCGGCAGGCGCGACAGGGCCGGGTCGACCAGCATGGCGATGCGCCGCTCTGTGATCGAGCCGATCTCGCATACCGCCATGGCGATCATGTCGGCGGCGAAGGCCACCGGCTCGGCGTGGAAATTGCCGCCGGACAGGGCTTCGTCCGTTTCTGCGAAGATCAGCGGATTGTCGGAGACGCCGTTGGCCTCGGTCTCCAGCATCCGCGCCGCCTGGCGCAGCACGTCGAGCGCCGCGCCCATCACCTGGGGCTGGCAGCGCAGGCAATAGGGGTCCTGGACACGGTCGTCGCCCAGCAGGTGCGAGGCGCGGATGGCCGAGCCTTTCATCAGGTCGCGCAGCGCGTCGGCCGTCTCGATCTGGCCGGGGTGGCGGCGCAGGGCGTGGATGCGATGGTCGAACGGCGCGTCCGAGCCCTTGGCGGCCTCGGTCGATAGGGCCCCGCTGACCAGGGCCGACTGGAAGACGATCTCGGCCTCGAACACGCCGGCCAAGGCGTAGGCGGTCGAGAACTGCGTGCCGTTGAGCAGGGCCAGGCCCTCCTTGGGGCCCAGCACCAGCGGCTTCAGCCGGGCGCGTTCGAGCGCTTCGGCTGCGGGGAGGCGGCCATGGAAGGTATCGATTTCGCCATGGCCGATCATGGTCGCCGCCATATGCGCCAGGGGCGCCAGGTCGCCCGAGGCGCCGACGGACCCCTGGGCGGGGACGACCGGCGTCAGGCCGCGCGCCAGCATGTCTTCCAGCATGCGGACGGTCTCGGGTTTCACACCGGAATTGCCGTGGCCGAAGCTGGCCAGCTTCAGCGCCATCATCAGCCGGGTGATGTTGCGCGGCATGGCCGGGCCGGTGCCGGCGGCGTGGCTGAGCACGATATTGCGTTGAAGCGTCTCCAGATCGGCCGCCTCGATGCGCGTCGAGGCCAATTTCCCGAAGCCGGTATTGATGCCGTAGACCGGCTCGCCGCGGCTGAGGATGCGCTCGATGGCCGCCGCACTGGCGGCGATCACCGGTGTGCAGGCGGGGTCGAGCGCCGGCGTCGCCCCGCGATAGATGTCGCGCCATTGCGCCAGGCTGACGCCGCCGGGAGCGAGGACGAGATTATCGGGCATAGGGCACTCCATTGAAGACGCGGGCTTCGAGCGGGTTGAAGCCGATGGGATAGACAAGCTGTTCGGGTCGTTCGACGTTCCAGATCGCCAGGTCGCAGGCCTTGCCGGCCTCCAGCGTGCCGATCTCGTGGCTGCGGCCCAAGGCTTGTGCGGCGTGACGGGTGACGCCCAGCAGGCATTCCTCGATCGTCATGCGGAACAGGGTCGCCGCCATGTTCATGACGAGCAGCAGAGAGGTCAGGGGCGAGGTACCGGGATTGCAGTCGGTCGCCAGCGCCATCGGCACACCGGCGGCACGCAGGGCGGCGATTGGCGGCACCTTCGTCTCGCGGGTAAAGTAGAAAGCGCCAGGCAGCAGGGTGGCGACCGTCCCGGCCGCGGTCATTGCCGCAATGCCGGCCGCGTCGAGATATTCGAGATGATCGGCCGACAGGGCGCCGAAACCGGCGGCCAGTTCGGCGCCGTGCTGGTTGGAGAGCTGTTCGGCGTGCAGCTTGACCCGTAAACCGTGGGCGCGGGCGGCCTCGAAAACCCGTCGGGTCTGGTCGACGGAAAAGCCGATCCCCTCGCAAAAGGCATCGACCGCCTCGGCCAATTTTTCATTGGCCACGGCCGGAATCATCCGGGTGCATACCGCGTCGATATAGGCGTCGGCGTCGCCGGCAAACTCGGGCGGCAGGGCGTGGGCGCCAAGGAAGGTTGTCACGATGCGCACCGGCCGGCGCGCCGACAAGGCCTTGGCGGCGCGCAGCATCTTCAGCTCATCGTCGAGGCTTAGGCCATAGCCCGACTTGATCTCGACCGTGCCTGCACCCTCAGCCAGCAGGGCATCGAGACGCGGCAGGCTTTGGGTAACAAGGTCGTCTTCGGAAACGGCGCGCACCGCCTTCATGGTCGAAGCGATACCGCCGCCCGCCCGGGCGATTTCTTCGTAGGACGCGCCTTCGAGCCTTTGCCGCCATTCGTTGGCGCGGTCACCGGCGTAGACCAGGTGGGTGTGCGGGTCGATCAGGGCTGGAGTGACCAGCCGCGCCCCGACATCGAGAACCTCAATGGCGTCGATGTCCGGCGCGCCGGCCCGCGCGCCGGCATAGACGATGCGGCCACCACGTGTGGCCACCAACCCATCGTCGACGACGCCGGCCCCCACCGTCATGGGCAGCAGGCGGGCGTTTATCCATATGCGGTCGCAGGACGGCTTCGCCATGGCCAGCCTCAATGAGGGAAATATGTATAGACATATTGTTATGGTATAGCCATAAAGCTTGGCAAGCGCGAATTCACGGAGGGCCGTATTTTTATGTCAGCCTCGCTCAGCCTCTGGTTCGACCAGGCCCTGTTGCCCTCCGGATGGGCTCGCCAGGTTCGCATCAAGATTGCGGACGGACGTATCAGCTCCGTCGACATTGAGGTGGCGCCGGAGCCTGCCGACGAGCGTCATGCCATCGGCATCCCCGGCATGGGCAATGTCCATAGCCACGCCTTCCAGAGGGCCATGGCCGGCCTGACCGAATGGCGCGGCGACGATCGCGACGACAATTTCTGGAGCTGGCGGGAACGGATGTACCAGTTCCTGGACCGGATCGGCCCTGAGGAACAGGCGGCCATCGCCGGCCTGGCCTATATGGAGATGCTGGAGGCCGGCTTTACGCGGGTTGGCGAATTCCACTACGTCCACAATGACCCGTCGGGCAGGGCCTATGACGATCCCGGCGAGATGGCGGCGCAAATCGCCTCGGCCGCCCAAACGACCGGTATCGGCCTGACGCTTTTGCCCG
>OUNM010675124.1_pt1 | contig 54416 bp, 50 predicted proteins | sample 1769961 | NCBI WGS metagenome assembly OUNM01 (sample SAMEA3914820, study PRJEB12502) | metagenome | biome: forest; material: soil | place: USA | collected 2012-03-12 | depth 0.3 m
AGAGCGTCTGGCCAAGCTGGCCGGCGGCGTCGCGGTCATCCGCGTCGGCGGCTCGACCGAAGTCGAAGTGAAGGAAAAGAAGGACCGCGTCGACGACGCGCTCAACGCCACCCGCGCGGCCGTGGACGAAGGTATCGTTCCGGGCGGCGGCACGGCGCTGCTCAAGGCGTCGCAGGCCCTGCTCACGCTCGAAGGCGCCAATGACGACCAGACGGCCGGTATCGCCATCGTGCGCCGCGCCCTGCAGGCCCCGATCCGTCAGATCGCCGAAAACGCCGGCGTCGAAGGTTCGGTCGTCGTCAACAACGTCCTCGGCAACGACAGCCCGACCTACGGCTTCAACGCCCAGACGGAAAAGTATGTCGACCTCGTCTCCGACGGCGTCATCGACCCGGCCAAGGTCGTCCGCACCGCGCTGCAAGACGCGGCTTCGGTCTCGGGCCTCCTGATCACGACGGAAGCCGCCGTGGTCGAAAGCCCGAAGAAGGACGCGGCGCCGGCCATGGGCGGCGGCGGCGGAATGGGCGGCATGGGCGGCATGGACTTCTAAGTCCAGTTACCCAGTTACCAAAACGCAGAAGAGCGGGCCGCAAGGTCCGCTCTTTTTTTATGCAAAAACGCCGGGCCAATCGACCCGGCGTTTTTTAATTCGGGCTTTTAGAGCGCTATGCGATTTGGTGGAACCAAATCGCATAGCGCTCTAAGTCTTTGCTTGGTCGCGCAATTTATCCGAAAAGTGGTATCCACTTTATCGGATTGCGCTCTAAGCCGCCTTATACCGTTCGGCCTCGCATCATGCGGCCAAGCGCAATCAGGATACAGGCGCCGACGATACCGGCGATCAGGTAGCCGACGACACCGCCCAGGGCGATGCCGAACATGGCCAGCAGGACATTGGCGACAACCGCGCCGATGATACCCATGATGATGTTCATGAGCAGGCCCTGGTTCGACTTCATGATCTGCTCGGAGATCCAGCCGGCGAGAGCGCCTACGATGATGGCGGTCAGCCATCCGACAGGTTGAATATTCATGGTACGTCTCCACAATCTCTCCGCAACACGCGGCGATGTCTCAACATAGGCGAACGCACTGGAAGGCGAGATTACGGAAACGCCCCGGCTTCGTAAGCTTTCGACAAACAGATCGGTTAATTCCGCTCTTGCCAATCGGTCCGCGACTTTCGATAAAGACAGCAGAAAAACGGAGCGAGACCATGAGGCGTCAATTCCTGGCCGGCGTACTGGCCCTGTCGGCAAGCGTGATGGCGGGCTGTTCGAAGCCGGCCCCGCCGCCGAAGCAAGAAGTCCCCGCCGAAGCGCCAAAGCCGAAAGCGGCGCCGAGGCTGGAAGACACAGGCCTGGCCACGCCGCCCGACACGGCGCGCGTTTCGATCCTGACCGACAAGGGCGAGATCGTCGTCGAGCTCGACGGCAAGCACGCGCCGACCACCACGGCCAACTTCCTGCACTATGTCGATACGCACAAGCTCGACGGCGGCAACTTCTACCGCGCCATGAAGTCGGTCGGCGGCGCCGGCTTCATCCAGGGCACGGCCAACGGCTTTACCTATCCGCCGATCCCGCATGAGCCCACTACGAAAACGGGCCTGTCGCACGTCAACGGCACGATCTCGACGGCGCGCTATGCCGTCGGCACGGCGTCGAACGAATGGACGATCTGCGTCGGCGACATGACCTATATGGACGCCGGCCGCGATCCCAAGGGGGACAATGCCGGCTTCGCCGCCTTCGGCCACGTCGTCAAGGGCATGGATGTGGTCAAAAAGATTTTGTACGGCAGGATTTCCAATGCCAAGGCCGCCCCCGGCGAATGGCAGGGCCAGACCCTGGCGAAGCCGGTCAAGATCATCTCGGCCAAGCGCGTGTCATGAGTCACTTCCTGTTGTTTTACGACTTCGTCGACGACTATCTGGAGCGCCGCGACCAGTTTCGCGAGGCGCACCTGAAGGCCGCCTGGGACTCGGTCGGCCGCGGCGAACTGGTGCTGGCCGGCGCGCTGGCCGATCCGGCGGATATGGGGCTATTGCTGTTCGACAGCGATACGCCCGAAGCCGCCGAAGCCTTCGCAGAGTCCGATCCCTATGTGGTGAACGGCCTGGTGAAGTCGTGGAAGGTCCGCAAGTGGATGACCGCGGTCGGCCACGATGCCGCCATGAAAGTGAAGGTATAGTCCGACCATGATCCGCCGCACCTTGATTGCCGCCCTGGCCGTTCTCGCCCTGTCGTCGTCCGCCTTGTCCGGCCAGGCGTGGGCTGCCGATCCCGATCATCCGCACGTCAGCATCGTGACCACCAAGGGCACGATCGTCGTCGAACTGGAAGCCAAAAAGGCGCCGGTCACGGTCAAGAACTTCCTGCACTATGTCGACACGCAAAAGTTCGACAACACCGTCTTCTACCGCGCCCTGCGCTACGCGCCCGGACAGGGCCTGGTCCAGGCCGGCGGCGGCGAACGTCCCTATTCGCCGATCGCCCACGAATCGACGAAGAAGACCGGCCTGTCCAATGTCGACGGCACGATCTCGATGGCGCGCTACGCGCCGGGAACGGCATCCGAGGACTTCTTTATCTGCGTCGGCGACATGACCTTCCTCGATGCCGGCAAGGACCCGTCGGGTGACAATCTCGGTTTCGCCGCCTTCGGCCACGTCGTGTCCGGCATGGACGTGGTGAAATCGATCCTTTCTGGCAAGACAGTCGCGCACAAGAAGGGCGACGATAATATGCAGGGCCAGATGCTGGCCGCCCCGGTCAAAATCGTTTCGGCGCGGCGGGTACCCTGATCCGGCGGCTTGATCGATTTTGATCTGGCCTTGCCAATTGATCATATATGCGCAATATTGGTCAGGCCGGATCATTCTCGCTCTCAGCGGACCTCATGCTTTTCAAACGTCTTACGGTCAGCGCCATCGCCCTGATGGCCGCGGCTGCCTGCACCCCCGCCCTGGCCGAGCGCGCCTCGACCGTCGTCGCCTCCGCGCGCCAATCCTTCGACTTCGACCAGGGCTGGAAGATGAAGACCGGCGACGACGCGGCCGCCAGCGCCGCGGTCTATGACGACCGTACCTGGGAGGCCGTCACCCTGCCGCACGCCTTCAACGAGACCGAGGCGTTCGCGCGCGACATCCACAAGCTGTCGACCGGCATCACCTGGTACCGCAAGTCCTTCAGGCTACCCGCCGCGTTTAAATCGGGCCACGCCTTCCTCGAATTCCAGGGCGTACGCCAAGCGGCCGAGGTCTGGGTCAACGGCACTCAGGTGGGCCTGAGCGAAAACGGCGTCATGGCCTTCGGCTTCGATATCACCAAGGCGTTGAAACCCGGCGACAATGTCGTAGCGGTGCGCGTCGACAACGACTGGAAGTACAAGGAGCGCGCCACCGGCAGCGCCTTCCAGTGGAGCGACATGAACTTCTACGCCAATTACGGCGGCATCAACAAACCCGTGCGGCTGCACCTGACCGGCGACCTCTACCAAACCCTGCCGCTCTATTCCAATCTCGGCACCACCGGCGCCTATATCTGGGCCGACGCCTTCGACGTGCCCGGACAGACGGCGACGATCCACGCCGAGACTGAAGTGCGCAACGACGGCCCGGCGGCCCGCGAGATCACCTACATGGTCGAGGTCCGCGATCTCGACGGCAAGACGGTCGCAACATTCGACGGCGGCTCGGCGGTTATCCAGCCCGGACAGACCCAAACCCTGTCCGCCGAAAAGCGCCTGAGCGGCCTGCACTTCTGGAGCTGGGGCTACGGCTACCTCTATACGGTGACGACCGTGCTCAAGGACAAGGCCGGCCACGTCATCGACGCCGTCGACACCAAGACCGGCTTCCGCAAGACCGAATTTGCCGGCGGCATGTTCCGCTTGAACGACCGCGTGCTGCAGCTCAAGGGTTATGCCCAGCGCACCACCGACGAATGGCCGGCGGTCGGCATTTCGGTGCCGCCGTGGATCACGGATGTCTCGGATGGCCTAGTCACAGGTTCCAACGGCAACCTGGTGCGCTGGATGCACGTCACACCGTCGAAGCAGCAGGTCGAGTCGTCGGACCGTCTGGGCCTCATCACCAACATGCCGGCGGGCGACAGCGAAGGCGACCCGTCGGGCCGACGCTGGGACCAGCGCGTCGAACTGATGCGCGACGCCATCATCTATAATCGCAACGACCCGTCGATCGTCTTTTACGAAAGCGGCAACAAGGGCGTAAGCCCGGCGCACATGGCCGATATGAAGGCGATGCGCGACAAGTACGATCCCCACGGCGGCCGCGCCATCGGCTCACGCGAAATGCTGGGCGGGGACTCGGTCGCCGAATACGGCGGCGAAATGCTCTACGTCAACAAGAGCGCAACCAAGCCCTTATGGGCGCACGAATATTCGCGGGACGAGGCCGCGCGCGCCTACCAGGACGACTTCACCCCGCCCTTCCACAAGGACGCGCCCGACTATAACCGCAACGTCGAGTCGATGGCGGTCGAGGACGTCAGGCGCTGGTGGGATTATTACCGCGAGCGCCCGGGTTCGGGAACGCGCGTCAGCGCCGGCGGCGTCAAGATCGGCTTTACGGACTCGAATTCCCACTTCCGCGGCGACAACAACTACCGCCGCTCCGGCGTCGTCGACGCCGTGCGTCTTCCCAAGGACCCTTGGTACGTCCACCAGGTCATGTGGGACGGCTGGGTCAATTCCGAGGTTCCGCGCACGCACATCATCGGCCACTGGACCTATGCGGCGGGCACGACGAAAACGATCTACATCGCGTCGAACGGCGATCACGTCGAGCTGTTCCTCAACGGCAAGTCCCTGGGCCAGGGCGAACGGAGCAGCGGCTTCCTGTTTACCTTCCCGGACGTGGCCTTCGCGCCGGGCGAACTCAAGGCCGTGGCGACCTATGACGACGGCCGGACATCGCAGGACGTACTGACGACGGCCGGCGCGCCCGCTGGCATCCGCCTGACGCCGCACTACGGCCCGCGCGGCCTTGTGGCCGACGGCACCGACCTGATGCTGGTCGATGTCGAGGTCGTCGACACGGCCGGTCGGCGCGTGCCGACCGCCTTCAATCCGGTCACGTTCAAGCTGAATGGCGCCGCCGTCTGGAAGGGCGGCATCGCCCAGACCGAGGCGCCGGCCGATCCCGCCAAGAAGGACGCGACCAACGATGTGCTGGCCACCACCCTGCCCGTCGAGCTGGGCGTCAATCGCGTGCTGATCCGCGCCACCAACACCGCCGGCAAGGTCCATCTCGAAGCCTCGGCCGACGGTCTGAAATCCGCGTCGCTCGACACGGCAAGCAAGCCGGTCGCGGTCAAGGACGGCTTGTCGACCGTCTTCGCCGAGGACTACCAGCCATCCGACCTGTCGCGCGGCCCGACGCCTTCGACACCCTCCTTCATGCCGTTCCGCCGCGCCGTCGAGATCGCAGGCATCACCGCCGGCTCGAACGCCGATACGGCGGCCCGGAGCCACGACGACAACGAAAGCACGGCGTGGACCAGCGACGGCAAGCCCGAAGCCGCGTGGATCGAATACCGCTTCAGCAGGCCCGAGACGCCCGAGGCCCTGTCGCTGAAGCTGACCGGCTGGCGCCTGCGCGCCTATCCGATCCGCGTCACGGTCGACGATAAGGTCGTCTACGAAGGCACGACGCCCAAGTCGCTCGGCTATGTCGACCTCGACCTCAAACCGGTCACCGGCAAATCCTTACGCATCAGCCTGGTGGGGAACACGGAGGATCGCGATGCTTTCGGCAAGATCGTCGAGCTGCAAAATAACAAGGAAGCTCAAAGCGTTGGTGCCGACAAGGTGCCGACCGGCATGACGCTGAGCATCGTCGAAGCCGATATTTTAACAAAGGTGGAGACAGGAAAATAACTGATGGGCTTCTTACCCTGAGCCCGCCAACCGGTGCTGCCGCTTTACGGGCGAAAGGACTAGCTTTGATTTCAGGAACCCACCCTGGAGTGCTTGTCATGTTCGTCGAAAGCGGCGCCTCTCTGCTCAAGGCACAGATTTCCGGTCTCCTCGTCGCCTTCGAGACCGGCACGGAGGGCGGCGAGGAAGTCGCCCTCGACATCATCGAGCTCATCGCGCTGCGCATGCCGTCGCGCGACGACTATCAGGTCGGCGTGCTGGGCTTCTTCGTCCGCGCTAACCTCGTCGCGCTCCACCGCGAAGGCATCACCTTCCCGGAAGCCGTTGGCCGTTTCCTGGCCGCCGCCCTGGCAGCGCCCCTGGGCCATGTCGAGTTGACGGCGACCTTCGAAGCCGGCATCGGCGACCTGTTCCTTTAACGCGCGTCTTCCTTTAACGCGCGTCCGGGCGCCTTTCGGGCTCACGCTTCTTTTTGGGGATGCGTCCGCGTCCGAATCCGCGCCTCGATGAACTGGTGCAGTTCGCTGGTCGCGCCTTCGAATTCCAGCCGGGCCTCGGTGCGCGCGTGCTTGGCGGCCAGGCTTTCGCCCGTAGCCTCGGCATAGACCTTGGTGAACTCGGCGCCGAAAAAGAAAATCTGCGCCGAATAGTAGACCCAGGTCAGAAGCGCGATCAGCGATCCCGCCGCACCGTAGGTCGAGGTAAAGGCGCTGCGGCCGAGATAGAGGCCGATCAGGTACTTCCCGAGTGCGAACAACAGCGCCGTAATGAGGGCGCCGACCCAGACGTCGCTCCAGCGGATATCGACGTCCGGCAGGATGCGGAAGGTCATGGCGAACAGCAGCGTCGTCACGACGATCGACACGACGAAGTTCGTTGCCGGCAGCACGACGTCCGGCAAATAGCCGTTGAACGCCGCCGTAAGGGCTTCGATCCCCGCCGACACCACCAGAGAGAACAGCAACAGCAGGCAGATGCCGGCGATCAGACCGAAGGACAAGAGCCGCTTCTTCACGACGTCGAACATGCCGGCGCGCGCCGCGGGCACCTTCCAGATGGTGTTGAGCGCCTGTTGCAACTGGGCGAAAAAGCCGGACGCCGAAAACAGCAGCGTCGCCACGCCGATCGCGGTCGCCACAAGGCTTTTCGCCGGGCTGCGCGAATGCAGCAATATATCCTCGATGGCGCCGGCGCCCTGTTCACCGATCAGCCGGCGCATCTGGCCGACCATGTAGCCGGAGGTCGCATCGTGGCCGAAGACCAGCCCCGCCACCGACATGATGATCAGCAGGACCGGTCCGATCGACAGCACCGAATAGAAGGCCAGCGCCGCGCCTTGCAAGGGGATCTGATCGTCGCTCCACGCCTTGATCGTGCGCCTGGCGATCGACACCAGCCAGCCCGGGCCGGATTGCCGGCGATGTTCGGAATAGGGTTCCATGGCACAGCCTCCGCCAACTCCGGCTTGGCTATCATGCACGAAGGGGTGGGCGCGACATGACCCGGCGGCCGTTTCGATAAGCGCGGAATAAAAATCCTGTTAACGTCTGGGCAACTGCGCCCGTGTAGGTTAAGAGAATCCCGCACAGTATAGGACGCGTTGATGTCTCTCGTTGAAAAGCTTTTGATGCCCAAAAAGCTGCTGATCGCAGCCTATGTCATGATGGCGACCCTGTCGCTGGCGATCTGCGCAGAATATTTCCTGCATTTCGAGACCTTCCGCATCGTCAAGACGGTCTTCTTCTATCTGGTCCTCGACTATATCTGGACGTCGGTCCGCCGCGAGTGGTTCGGCCAGTAAGACCGAACCACACTTCAGGGACTTAAGCCGCGACCGAGGTCGTGCTGGTCGACGACGACGCCGTCGATGTGCTTGCGCTGGTGCTGTTCGCCGTCGAGGCGTAGCTTTGCAGCGCGCTCAGCAATTGCTGCATCATATCCGCCATGCTCTGCGATGTGGACTCCGATGACGTGCCGTCCGAGCTGTTCGACGCCTGGCCGAATGACGCCTGGCCTGACGGTGGCGGGCCGGGGGGCGGACCGGACGGACGGCTCGACTCCATCGTCTTGTCGAACGCCGTCTTTTCGTCGGCGCTGACCGATCCGTCGCCGTTCGTGTCCATCTTGCCGAACATTTCGTCGGCCTTCGACGTGTCCGAAGTCGACGATGTGGAGGACGTCCCGTCGGTCTTCGACGCGCCGAAGCTTTCGAACTCGGTCTTGCTGATGCTGCCGTCGCCATTGCTGTCGATGTCGCTGAGGCTCGGCGCCTCACCGCCTCCGCCCCCGGGCGGTGGCCCCATGTGTCCGCCACCCTGCGCCTGCAGCAGGCCGCCCATGGTGTCGGACGACATGGCGCTCTGGAAGAAGGACTGAAGTTGGCTCAACAGGTCGGCCGCCGAGGTCTCGGTCGTGCCGGAGGTCGAGGTCGAGCTGGTGTCTGAAGACGTGGTCCCCGTCGAACTGGTGCTGGTGGTGCTGGCTCCGGTCGTCTGACCGGACTGAATCTGGCTGAACAGCCGCGCCATCTGCATCAGCGACGAACCGGCGCCCGAGCCGTTTACGCTGATAGTCATCATCATCTCCTGATAGTCCGCGGACACCTTTGTCCGCAAGGTTAAAAGAGACTTCCCACAATTAACAAAATCTTATTTTAAGCTACATTTCAAAATTGAAACATGGTAGACATAAATAAAACCCTCGGCAATATTCATTTAATACTGAAGATTACAATTCAAAAATAAAACAGGACGCAAATGATTACCGGAAAATTTTGCCCGGCAAGGCTTTCCTACCGAAAAGCGCCGCTTGCGGCCTCCGCCCGATATGCTACATCTTCGCTTGCACCGATCCCCGCCCCTTTCCAGAGAGTGTCATGACCCTGCTTCCCCGGCCCCTGCTTTCCTGGCCCCGGCTTTACCGGACCGTCCTTTCGGCCGCGTTGTTCGCCGGCCTCGCCGCATCGGCCCAGGCGCAGCCCATGCCGCCGGGCGGCGGGCCCGAGGACATCCAGATGGAGGGGCGCGGCCTGCAGGTCTTTGTTTCGCCGTCCGGACAGCCGTTCCGCGCCAAGCCGGGCGAGCCCTACCCCGTCGCCGCCTGGTTTGCCCAGGCCGACAAGGATCACGACGGCAAGATCAGCCACGACGAGTTCCAGGCAGACGCGTTTGCCTTCTTCCAGATGCTGGACCGCAATCACGACAAGTATATTTCGAGCCCGGAAAACACCTTCTACGAAAACGAAGTGGCGCCCGAGATCACGCAGATCGATCCGCGCATCGACCAGCCGACGAACTTTCACGCCGACCGCGATTCCGACATGCAGACCGATAACGACCCGACGCTGGGCCGCTATCAGAAGTCGATCCAGGGCGCGTCGCAATACGGGGTGATCGACGAGCCGCAGCCTATCCGCGGCGCCGACGCCAATTACGACTTCCGCATATCGGTCGACGAATGGACCAATGCCACGAACCAGCGCTTCAGCGTGCTCGATGCCAATGGCGACGGCTTCATTACGGCCGATGAACTGCCGAAGACACCGGCGCAGCGCGCCCTGGAAGCCCCGAAAAAGGGTCCCGGCGCCAAGAAGAAACGTTTCGGTTGGTAGTTTGGTTAAGGTCAATTTTTGCGCCCGCGAGATAATGGGCGCAAAAATTTCCTGATCTTTGCGCAAAATTCCCAAAATTGCCCCCGACACGGGGTTTGCGCTCGCCTCGCTTTTACAAATGTGTTACGCGCCCGGTTTCGGTTTCGCGGAAGAGCAAAAAGGCGTGTTCAGAAAAACGCACAAGCTTGGACTGTTCGGTCTGGGGGCCTTCGGGCGCCTCGTCGTCAAGCACCTCGCCCCCTATTTCGAAATCTATGCCTACGATCCCAGCCCCGAGGCGCGCGCCTACGCAAAGCGTCACAACGTCACCCTGACGACGCTGGAAGACGCCGCCGCCTGCCGCATCGTCCTGCTGGCGACGCCGGTCCGCACGCTCAAGGCGCTGGCCGAACGCATCGCGCCGCATCTGCACCCGCACGCCCTTGTCATCGACGTGGCCTCGGTCAAGATGAAGCCGGCGCAATGGCTGCTCGATACCCTGCCCAAGGGCGTCTACATCCTGTGCACGCACCCGCTTTTCGGCCCGCAGTCGGCACGCAAGGGCATCCACGACCTGGAAATCGTCGTCTGCCCCGTCCGCATCCGCCGCCTGGCGCCGATCCTGCGCTTCTTCCGCGAGACGCTTGACCTCAAGGTTTCTCTGGCCACGCCCGAACAGCACGACCAGGCCCTGGCCGCCGTGCAAGGGCTGACCCACCTGATCGCCAAGGTGCTGAGCGGCCTCGAACCCCTGCCGCGCGTCCATACCACGCGCTCGTACGACCTGATGATGCAGGGTGTCGGCCTGGTTCAGGGCGACTCGGACGAGCTCTTCCTGTCGATCGAACGCGACAACCCGTTCGCCGCCGAGATCCGCAAGCGTTTCTTCCACGAAATCGACGCCCTGCGCAGCCGCCTGGAAGCCCACGACGTCGGGAAGTAGCCGCTTCATTACAAAGATTTCATGGTACAAACCGTTACGTCTGTATCATGGTGCCCTTAAAGGCGAAGGGGCGGCGAGCGTCTCCCCATGCCCCGTTCATGCGAGAGACACATAAATGCGCACGCTTCGCACCCTCCTTCTGACATCCGCCATTCTTCTCCCCCTGTCCGCCCCGGCCTTCGCCGAGGTCACAAGCGGCGACACGCCCGTCCTGGCGCGCGAACATACCCTGATGGCCGAGGTGGCCGCGGCCGCCCCGTCCGACGCCCAGACCATGGCCGACCTGGCCAAGTCTTACGGCACCTGGGGCTTCGACGTCTCGGGCATGGACACGGCCGTCAAGCCGGGCGACGACTTCTTCATGTTTGCCAACGGCAAGGCCCTGGCCGCCATGAAGATTCCCGGCGACCAGCCGGGCTATGGCAGCTTCAACAAGCTGGCGGACCTGTCCGAACTGCAACTCAAGACCCTGGTTACGGGCCTCGCCGCCAAAACGGGCCTGACGGGCGACGACCAGAAGATCGCCGACCTCTACAAGTCGATGATGGACACGGCCACGCGCGACAAGCTCGATACCGCGCCGCTGAAGCCCGAACTGGCCATGGTCGCCGGGTTGAAGTCGAAGGCGGACGTCGCGCGCTTCATGGGCTGGACGTCGAACGGTTTCGGTTCGGCCTTCTTCGGCCTCAGCGTCTATGACGACGCGAAAAAGCCCGGCTACTGGGCGCTGCAGGTCGGCCAGGCTGGCCTCGGCCTCCCCGACCGCGACTACTACCTGTCGGACACCTATGCCGACAAGAAGGCGGCCTACGAGGTCTATATCACCGACCTGTTCAAGCTGACCGGCTACCCGAATCCGCAAGCCAATGCCAAGGCGATCGTCGCGCTGGAAACCGAGATCGCCAAGGTCAGCTGGACGCGCATCGAACGCCGCGACGATACCAAGACCTATAACCCGATGGCCTTGAGCGCGCTGCCGGCCTATGCCCCGGGCTTCGACTGGACGGCCTTCTTCGCCGGCGCCGGCGTGTCCAAGGCACAAAAGGTCGTCGTCGCCGAAAACACGGCCTTCCCGAAGATCGCCAAGATTTTCGCCGACACGCCGCTCGATACGCTCAAGGCCTGGGAAGCCTTCCACGTCATCGACCAGGCCTCGCCCTACCTGTCGCAGCGCATCTACGACAAACGCTTCGGCTTCCGCTCCAAGGCGCTGTACGGCATCGAGGAACAGCGCCCCCTGTGGAAGCGCGCCGTCGGCCTGACCGACGACAAGCTGGGCGAAGCCTTGGGCCGCGCCTATGTCCGCGACTACTTCCCGCCGGAATCCAAGGCCAAGATGGACACCCTGGTCCATGGCCTGCTCACCGCCATGAAGGCGCGCATCGAGAACCTGACCTGGATGAGCGCACCGACCAAGGCCAAGGCGCTGGAAAAGCTTTCCACCTTCGGCGTCAAGATCGGCTATCCCAACCATTGGCGCGACTATTCGAAGCTGACCATCAAGACCGGCGACCTCTACGGCAATGTCGAACGGTCCTCGGCCTTCGAATGGGCCTACCAGGTGTCGCACATCGATCAGCCGATCGATCCGGACGACTGGGGCATGACGCCGCAGACGGTCAACGCCTACTATTCGCCGACGCGCAACGAGATCGTCTTCCCGGCCGCCATCCTGCAGCCGCCCTTCTTCGACCCGAAGGCCGACATGGCCGTCAATTACGGCGGTATCGGCGGCGTTATCGGCCACGAAATCACCCACGGTTTCGACGACCAGGGCCGTCACTACGACGCCAAGGGCGCGCTCAGCGAATGGTGGACGCCTGAGGACGCCACCAAGTTCGAGGCCCAGACCAAGGCGCTGGGTGCGCAATACGACGCCTACGAGGTCGCCCCTGGCGTCCACGTCCAGGGCGGCCTGACCATGGGCGAGAACATTGCCGACCTCGGCGGCGTCCTGGTGGCGCTCGACGCCTATCACCTGTCGCTGAACGGCAAGGAGGCCCCCACGATCGACGGTTTCACCGGCGACCAGCGCGTCTTCCTGGGCTTCGCTCAGATCTGGCAGTCGAAATACCAGCCGGACTTCATGAAGTTCCTGGTGTCGTCCGATCCGCACTCACCCGACAACTTCCGCGCCATCGGCGCCACGCGCAATGTCGACGCCTGGTACAAGGCCTTTGGCGTTACCGACGGCAAGTACTTCGTGAAACCCGAAGACCGCGTCCGCATCTGGTAAGCCAGGGGCACAGCCCCTGGCCCCGGACTCGCGACAGCGCGCGCTGAACTGACGGCGCTCCCAATTCTCGTCCCATCGCAAGATGGGACGGTGCGCTTGCAGGAGCTATACTTCGCATGCGCTCACCACGAAGTTGTGGAGAGCGTAAGCCACCCAAAGACCTAGGACACAATCCGATAAAGTGGTTCCCACTTTATCGGATTGCGTTCTAACAATGGATTTGCGTGCAGTGCTCTTACATTTATCGAACACTTTACGGAATTGATGGCGCGACCGCCGGAAAGCCGGAGAATTTCTCAATTCTGCAATAGCCCTGCGTTACGCTGACCCTGTCGCCGTCGATAAGTCTTTCGCGAAGAAAATTTTGGCGACGCCTCAAAATCGATTCGAACCCTCGCCTTTTCTGAAAGACAATTTTGTCCTTACTCACCGAAAAAATCGACTGCGCCGGAAATTTCTTGCAATCCACGTCATCGCAATATTTCATGGACGAAAGATCGACTATAGATCTTGATGTTTCAGACCATCTCTTCACGTTTGCCGGGTAGGTTCCAACATAGGTTGGATGTGGATCGGAAACGACTCTTCCCCGCAACCGGCAGACGATATCGAATTGTTTGGGCCAATCTATTGGACCTTTTGCATTGGCGACATTTCCGATTGCGCTCGTTACGATAACAGACAACCCCAAGAGCAACCAACGTCTCTGATCTCGAAAAAAGTTCTTCATTTGTTCTTGGTCTCTATGAAAAAGTAGTTCGACCGGCGTCGTGTCGATTTACTTTTGTAGCTGCCCTGCTGAATTGTCCCCCTTTTCAGCATGCTTCTGAAGCCGCCGGGGGCAGCCTTGTAGTTACCATCAAAATCATCAGCGGAGAAGAAGAAAGTCGCTCCGTCCGTAGGGTCTGAAATCGATCCGTCGACAATGCCCGCGGCAGCTTGCTGCGCAGCGGCCCAGGAAGCAGCATCGGCCCCCGTCAGCTTGCTCGGATCGGCGGTTGCTTGCCATTGCGCGCTTCCTCCTGCTGGCCCTCCCCCCTCGGGAACAATCTGATAAGCGTTCTTTTGACGCAGAACATCTGTCAACGTCGCGCCGAATTCGTGGTCGCCAATGCGGTTCACCATCGTCCAACCGACGGCAGGCGAATCCTCCGGGATGTCCGACGTCTCCGCAAATATCATTCGTGCCAGAAGCAGTTGATCACCCGGCCCCAGCTTTTCGCCGGGAGACTTCAACTGCCGTGTTGCCTTTTTCGGCTTTGCCCGCGGATCGTAATCCGGGGTTTCCTTCCGGACGAGGTCGTCAAAGGCCTTGGGTAGCGTTTCCGTTGTCGCGTTGGGCGTATTGAAAAAGCCTTCAAGGAAGGTTTGCATCCTTGTCTTCGTCATGGGCGTCTGCTTTCGCGGATCGAGCGGGTCGATATCGACAAGGGTGCCGCGTTTGTCGTCGAACCGGACCCAAGGATTTTTCGCACGATAGGCGATTGTTTTCAGCGCCTTCTGTTCGGCGGTGTCGGGATGAGGCATCAGCGGATCCCAGCCGTTCCTATCCGAGGCAGGGCCGGCATCCGTCATCGTTTCAGGGACGCCTTTTCCAAAATACAGGTTACGAAGATCGTCAGGTAGCCCGCCATAACCTGCAGCCAGTTGAACCGGCGGTCCGTTGCCGTAGCCCTCGGCGTCAGCCACCCTGGCTTCTAAAGCGTTGGCCGCGTCAGGCGTCATATCGCGACGATACTTGTCCAGGAACGCCCGCGCAGCGGAAACCCGGTTCTCGCTAAGCTGATGATTGATCACGGGCACGACCACTTTTCGCCCGAAGGCCTCGGCCGAAAAGGGTTCAGGCGCCGTGTCTGCACTATCGGCCGCATTCCTTGCCGCCGAAGCCGCCGCCCGCGCCTTCGCGTCGCTCTCGGCTTGCGACTGCAACACCTGCCTCTGCTCAGCCTCGTGCTGCTGAAGGCGTTTCGACAGATCGTTGCGAATATTTGCTACCAATGCGTCGACCAGGGGCCGCGACGCCCTTCCCATGCCGGCAGAGATGCCCTGCCAATGCCTGTCAAAGGCCGACAAGTAGTGATCGGCCAACGACAGACCATCCCTTCCCTTTACCGAAGCACTGGCCGGCAAGGAGGCGTATCCCGCCATCGGGTGAACCATCACCGCCGCCATTTGCTGCAACTGGTTCACGCCGTCGAGCGCGGTCGCCAAGGTCTGGGGCGAAGGATCTGTGGACGAATTTTCAGGGACAGGAACGGTGGGCATGACAGGACTCCATGTGTCCCGCCACTGTTTCCCAAAGCCTTTCAGGTCCGCACACCACCCAAACGAAAAAGCCCTCCCGGTCTCCCGGGAGGGCTTTAAAATCGGGATGCCGACCTACTTCGGCTGTATGTTCGACGGGTCCATCGCGTGGCGGATGCGGCCTTCGTAGCGCGAGCCGTCGGTCGGTTGATAGTGCAGGAATTTTGGCAGGTCGTTGGCCGCCATCTCGGCGTCGCGCGTCATCTCGGCGCGCGACTTCCCCTGAAGGTGGCCGTGCGCGGCGACCGCCAGCGGAACCACGGCCAGGACAACCAGACTCATCGCAAAACGCTTTACCCACTTGGTCGCGGCCATGGCCAACTTCCTTCTGAAAGCCCAAGTTGCGGGACCAAAAGGGGTGAAGGCGTCGGATTACCGCCCTCACCCCCGGCTTGGTCCCCCCAAGTCCCCCACGGGCAAGAAAATCCTGTCCGTGCCTGAACGACGCTTCACCATCGGGGCTATTGATGATATGAACGTCGTTCACGAATTGATGGATACGGTATTTTTGAACGTCGTTCAAGAAATATTTTGAACAAAGTTCAATTTTTTTTATGAGTCCCCATGGAACCCGCTCAGAACAAGGCGCCGCACAAGGCGTCGACCCGCACGCAAGACCGCCGGCAAGCGCAACTGGAGGCGCTGATCGCCGCGGCGGAAAAGCGAATCTGCGACCATGGCCTGTCGAGCCTGAAGGCCCGCGACCTGGCAGCCGACATCGGCATCGCGCTGGGCGGGCTGTACAATATCGTCGACGATATGGACGCCCTGTTGCTGCTGGTCAGTTCGCGCACGCTCGGCCGTCTCGGCGATTCCGCGGCCGAACGCACGGGCAACCTGCCGATGGGTACGCGCGAAGAGGCGATCGAACGTCTGGTCGCGGTCGCGCACACCTATCTCGATTTCGCGCGCAAGAACCTGCCCCTGTGGCGCATGGTCTTCGAGCTGCGCGTCGATTCGCCCCTGCCCGACTGGGCGGCGCAGGACCAACTTCGTCTCTTTCGCCATATTGCCGAGCCGCTGAAGGTCATCATGCCCAATCTCGACATCGTCGCGCTCACCGTGCGCGCGCGCACACTGTTCGCCGCCGTCCATGGCATTATCAGCATCGGGCTGGAAGAAAGGCTGATCGCCGTACCGCCACAGAAACTGGCCGACGAGATCGCCTGGCTGACCCGCGCCGCCTGCCGATGAGGTGCGACGGAGGTATTGTATCCGACTGTTAAATCATTGTGATTATAAACGCTTTCGTGACTTGCGGCGAAAACGCCGCACAGACTAGACAGCGCGACCAAAGGGGCCGAAAATCAAAAAATCGGCGATGAGAGGGACAAGACCATAGTGACGAAGGCAGGTCCGGTGCGCGGCCAGCGCGGATTGCTGCGGCAGATCCGTGAAATCATGGAGGACGATCAGTCCGCCCAGTCGCGGCTTGACGCCGTCGTGCGCATCATTGCGTCGTCGATGGTGGCCGAGGTGTGCTCGATCTACCTGCGCCGCACATCCGAAGAACTGGAGCTGTTCGCCACCGAGGGCCTGAACCGGGACGCCGTTCACAAGACGCGCATGCGGCTGTCCGAAGGCCTGGTTGGTGAAGTGGCGCGCGCCGGCGCGCCGCTGAACCTGATGGACGCCCCGGCGCACCCCAGCTTCTCGTACCGTCCGGAAACGGGCGAAGACCCCTACCGCTCCTTCCTCGGCGTGCCGCTCCTGCGCGGCGGCCGCACTATCGGCGTCCTGGTCGTGCAGAACATGGCCGCCCGCCGCTACGAGGAAGAGGAGGTCGAGGACCTCCAGATCATCGCCATGGTTCTGGCCGAGATCGTCACCGCCGGCGACCTGGTGGGGATCGAGGAGCTCAAGGACATCGAACTGTCCCCGAGCCGGCCGGAGCGCATCAAGGGCTCGATCTTCGCCGACGGTATCGCGCTGGGGACGGTCGTGCTGCACGAAGTGCCGGTCACGCCCGAACACCTGCTGACGGACGATCCCGTCGCCGAAGAGGCGCGGCTGCTCAACGCCATCTCCTCCTTGCGCGAACAGATAGATTCCATGTTCGAAGGCCAGCATGGCCTGGCGGGCCCGACCTTCGATGTGCTCGAAACCTACCGCATGTTCGCCCACGACCGCGGCTGGACGCGCAACCTGGTCGAAGCCGTGCGCAACGGGCTGACGGCCGAGGCCGCCGTCGAACGCGTGCGCAACGAACAGCGCGCCCGGCTCAACAGCGCGCGCGACGCCTATATGCGCGAACGCCTGCACGACCTCGAAGACCTGGCCAACCGCCTGCTGCGCGTCCTGGCCGGCAAGAACACCGTGGCGCGGGAGATTCCCCACGACGCCATCCTGGTGGCGCGCGACCTCGGCCCGGCCGACCTTTTGGAATACGACCGCACGCGTCTGAAAGGCATACTGCTCGAAGAAGGCTCGTCGTCGAACCACGCCGCCATCGTGGCCCGGGCCCTGCAAATCCCTTGCGTCGGACGCTTGCAGTCGCTGCGCGACAAGGTCAACCAGGGCGATCCCGTCATCGTCGACGGTGAAACGGGCGAAGCCTATCTGCGCCCGCGCCCCGATATCACCGGCGCGGCCATGGCGCGCATCGACGTCCGCGCCCAGCGCAAGGCCGAGTTCGGCCGCATCAAGGATGTCCCCGCCGTCACCAAGGACGGGCAGCGCATCACGCTTTTGATGAATGCCGGCCTCGAATTCGACATCGAGATCATGAACGAGACCGGCGCCGAGGGCATCGGCCTGTTCCGTACCGAATTTCAGTTCATGGTGTCCGAAGACCTGCCGCGCCTGAAGCGGCAGACCGAGCTCTATGAACGCATCATGGACGGCGCCGGCGACCGCCCGGTCACCTTCCGCACGCTCGATCTCGGCGGCGACAAGATCCTGCCTTACATGGAGATGGAGCGCGAGGAAAACCCGGCGCTCGGCTGGCGCGCCATCCGCATGGGCCTCGACCGTCCGGCGCTCCTGCGCATGCAATTGCGCGCGCTTCTGACCGCCGCGCGCGGACGCGAATTGCGCATCATGTTCCCCATGGTTGCCTCGATCGACGAATTCCGCACGGCGCGCGAAATGGTCGATATCGAATGCGCCTGGGCGCGCCGCCGCGGCCGCCCGCTGCCCGCAACCTTACGCGTCGGCGCGATGATCGAATGCCCGTCGCTGCTGTTTCATCTCGACGCCCTGCTGCCGCTGGTCGACTTCGCCAGCGTCGGCACCAACGACCTGACACAGTACCTGTTCGCCGCCGACCGCACCAATCCCAAGATGAGCGACCGCTACGACCCGCTGTCGCCGCCGCTGCTGCGCGCCCTGTCGTCGATCAAGAAGGCCGCCGAGGAATCCGGCACGCCGGTGTCGATCTGCGGTGAAATCGCCGGCCGCCCGCTCGAAGCGTTCGTGCTGATCGCGCTCGGCTTCAACCGCCTTTCCATGCCGCCCGCCGGCCTCGGCCAGGTCAAGCGCATGATCCTGTCGTGCGACCGCGAAAATGCCGCCAAGGCCGTGACCAAGCTCATGGGCTCGTCGAACGGCAGCCTGCGCAACGAGATCCTCAGCCTGGCGCGCAAACTCAACGTCGATTTATAAAGTTGGACGCCCGCGCCTTTATCGAGGCCAACCTCAATATTCGTCCAGCCCCCGGCGTGCCGGAAATCCGGCTCTATGCCGCCCACCCGGCAAGCCGCCTGTCACGGCTCGCCGGCGAGGTTTCGCCCTATTGGGCCTATGGTTGGGCGGGGGGCACCGTACTGGCGCGGTATCTCCTCGATAACCCGCACCTTGCCCGGGGAAAACGTGTGCTCGATCTCGGCACGGGGTCGGGCATCGTCGCCATCGCCGCCGCCCTGAGCGGAGCGGCGGACGTCGCCGCCGTCGACATAGATCCTAACGCCGTCGCGGCAGCCGGACTGAATGCCGGACTGAACGGGGTCGCGATTTCGGCCCGGTGCGCCGATATTCTGGACGGCCCCGCGCCGCACGTCGACCTCATCCTGATCGGCGACGTCTTTTACGACCACGCCGTCGCCGCCCGCGTCCTGCCATTCGCCCGCGCGTGCCGCGACGCGGGCTGCGCGGTGATCATCGGCGATCCGCGGCGCAAGCCCCTTCCGGTCGAAGCGCTCGACCGCATCGCCGCCATCACCGTGCCCGATTTCGGCGACGTCGCGGGAACCCTGGCCGGCGAGAGCGGCATTTACGTTCTCAAGTGATGCTGAAACCCTCTTTACGGCGGGCGCCGGACACGGCACAAATCAGCGAAATTCCAGCCGACGGGTGATGTGTGCGCTTCAGGGGTCTTTTCCGTTTTCTGCTTATGGCCGTGGCGCTGTTTACAGCGGCCGCGGGCGCCCACGCCGAGGATGGCCAGTCGGCGCATATCAAGGCCCGCCTGGTCACCGCGTCTTCGGCCGTCCCGGCCGGCGGCGATACGTGGGCCGCAATCGATTACACCTCCGCGCCCGGCTGGCACACCTACTGGATCAATCCCGGCGACACCGGCCTGGCGCCCAAGGTCACCTGGAACCTTCCCGACGGCTTCTCGGCGGGCGACCTTCAGTTCCCCACGCCCAAGCTTTTACCGACGCTCGGCCTCATGAGCTACGGCTATGAAGGTCGCACCGTCCTTCTGGTAAAGCTTCATAACGGCGGCCGGTTCGCCGCGGGCCAGCCCCTGCCGCTGAAGGCGCACGTCGACTTCCTGGTCTGCGCGGACGTCTGCGTGCCGGAAAGCCTCGACGTCGCCACGACCGTCGCCGCGGGCCCGGTCAAGGACGGCAACGGCAAGTCCACGATCGAAAAGGCGCTCGGCGCCCTGCCCAAACCCCTGACGGTCCCTGCGACAATCAGCGTGGCGGGCGGTGTGGCCGAGCTCGGCTTCAAACTGCCGCAGCACGCCGACGGCGCATACTTCTTCGCCGCGGACGCCGACATGCTGAAGCCCGCGGCAGCCCAGGCGCTCGACCTCGGCGCGTCCGGCTTCACCCTGCGCACGCAAACGCTCAAGGCCGACGCCGTGGCCCGGCCCGTCAGCGGCATCCTCAAACTGGCCGACGGCACCGCCTACGCCGTCAAGCTGGCCGCCGCCCCGCTGGCGCCCGACGTCCACGGCCTGGGCTCCGCCCCGGCGACGGGCGCCGATACGTCGCCGCTCGGCATCGTGCTCGCCATGGGGCTGGCCTTCATCGGGGGGCTGATCCTCAACCTGATGCCCTGCGTCTTCCCCGTCCTGTCGATGAAGCTTCTGAGCCTGACGCGCGCCGGCCACGACACCGGTCTGGCGCGGACCGAGGCCCTGCTTTACGGCGCGGGCGCGATCTTAAGCTTTGTGGCGCTGGCGGTGGCGCTCGACATCGCTCACCGCGCCGGCGCGTCGCTGGGCTGGGGCTTTCAGTTGCAGTCGCCCTTCGTCGTGGCGGGCCTGGCCGTCGTCATGCTTCTGGTGGCGCTCAACATGTCGGGCGTTTTCGAAGTCGGTGCGTCGCTGCAAGGCGTGGGCGCGGGCTCGATCGATGCCCGCCGCCCGCGGCTCGGCGCGTTTCTGACCGGCGTTCTGGCCGTCGTCGTGGCGGCGCCGTGCACCGCCCCCTTCATGGCGACGGCCATCGGCGTCGCCCTGGCCCAGGGCGGCATCGCCAACTTCGCCATCTTCCTTGCGCTGGGCCTGGGCTTCGCCCTGCCCTTCGTAGCCCTGACCTTCGCCATTACGCTCGTCCCGGCCGTCGCCCGCGCCCTGCCGAGGCCCGGCACGTGGATGAATGTGCTGAAGCTCGCCCTGTCGCTCCTTATGTACGCGGCGGCGCTGTGGCTGGTCTGGGTCTTCGCCCAGCAGGTCCAGATGACGGGCGTCATCGTGCTGCTCATCGCGCTTGTCGCGGTTACCCTGGCGGTCGCGCCGCTGAAAGGCCTGCCCAAGCCCATCAAGGCCGGCTTCCTGGCCGTGGGTGTGGTGCTCGGCCTGGTATCGGCCGCCCTGCCGCACAGCGTGAAATCCGACGTCGCCTCGCTGAGCGACGTACCGTCGCAACCCTTCCATGTGGCGACGCTCACCGAACTGCGGGCCAGGGGCACGCCGGTCTTCGTCGATCTTACGGCGGCGTGGTGCGTCACCTGCAAGGTCAATGAGCGTCTGGTGCTATCGGGCAAGGGCTTCGGCGACGCCGTAAAGACCACGGGCACGGTCTATATGGTCGGCGACTGGACCAATCAGGACGCCGAGATTTCGCGCTATCTGACGCTCTACGGCCGCTCGGGCGTGCCGCTCTACGTCTATTACGGCGCGCACAATGCCGAGCCCAAGGTCCTGCCGCAGTTGCTGAACGGCGACGCGGTGGTCAAGCTGCTCAGGGACGGTGCGCGTTAACCCCCTCCAAAGGTGACGACCATGCGGCGGCGTTTGAGCTGAAAAAAGCTTATTAGCAGCGGCTCTTAGGCCATTCCTACTAAGCGCCCTTGCCGAACTCGATCACGCAGTCGAGGCCGGAATCGGCCGTTGCCGGTGTCACGATGACATCGACATTGTCGGACAGCAGATCCGACATGTTATGAAAAGCCGTCCCCAGTTCGGCATCGCTTTTCGCGCCCTCGATCGCCGTCATCTTGATCTCGAGGTCGCGCGACACGCCCATCAGGATGCACTTCAGGTCGCTGTCCGTGCCGCGATCGCGCAAGGCGTAGTGGCCTTTCAGATCACCGGCCGACAGGGCGCGGATATTGCGCGCATAGACCGTGAACCCGGCCGTCGAGCGGGCAGCCAGGACAGGGTGCGCGGCAAACCGGTCGGTCTCCGCCTTCAGCGTTTTCGCGCTTCTGACCAGGCCGGCATAGAACGGCTCGCGCGATATGGCGCTGGCAGCGGGTTCCGCCGCCGTCGCGCCATAGGGCAGGACGGTCAGAATGACAGCCAGGATAGCGGCACGCGACATCGTGCACTCCTTCAAATAAGGAGCACAGCATGCAAGTTCGCGGCCAACAAAGCGTTAACCGCGGCGCTTACGACAGCCTTACGATGTGAAATGGATCAGGCTCAGTAATGGGCCTGGTGCATTTGCGCTTCCGTCCGGCACTCAATCCCGCTCGAGCAGCCATGGTCGTCGAAAGTGACGAACAGCAGCGCAGTGCCGCCGACGACGACGATAGCCCCGATCAACGCGATTACGAAGTGAGAGAAACTCTCTGCAGCATGTGACTTGCTCATTTTCGGTTTCCTTCCACATTCATGCCCTTGGCATCAAAGGGACGTAAATTATAACACCGTTCGCAATCGATTTACATCCATCCACACAAATTTTTGACAAAAGTGTCAAATTATTGATTCATTTATAATTTCCCCCTTTAGGGGAATGCTTCGCTACCGATCGGAAAAGGTGTACGGCGGCCCGGACCGAAATTTATTGAGTCGCCGCTGTCTTTGGTCTATCGCCCGGGGCATGAGCGATACCGAAAAAACCTTCCGCCCCGAAGCCCGTAATCCGCGCGGCTTTGCCGACAAACGCAGCGACCAGATCGCGCTGGAACGCCGGCTGATCACGACCGTGTCGCAAGTCTACGAGGCCTTCGGCTTCGAGGCGCTGCAAACCCCGGCTTTCGAATACGCCGACGCCTTGGGCAAGTTCCTGCCCGACGCCGACCGTCCCAATGTCGGCGTCTTCGCCCTGCAGGACGACGACGAACAGTGGATGGCCCTGCGCTACGACCTGACGGCGCCGCTGGCGCGCTTCGCCGCGCAGAACTGGGAAACCCTGCCAAAGCCCTATCGCCGCTACGCTTTCGGTCCGGTCTGGCGCAATGAAAAGCCGGGCCCAGGCCGCCTGCGTGAGTTCATGCAATGCGACGCCGACGTGGTCGGCTCGGATCGCCCCGAAGCCGACGCCGAGGTCATTGCGCTGGCCGTCACCGGCTTCAAGGCGCTCGACATTCCGGTGCGCATCCGCATCAACAATAGAAAGCTCCTGAACGGCCTGCTGTCGAGCCTGGGCGTCGCCGATCCCGCGCAGCAGCTTGGCGTCCTGCGCGCCATCGACAAGCTCGACCGCTTTGGCATGGAAGGCGTCGAACTGTTGCTGGGCGCCGGCCGCAAGGACGAAAGCGGCGACTTCACCAAGGGCGCCGGCCTGCCGTCGGCCGCCATCCAGCCGGTGCTTGACTTCGTCAGCGCCGGCGGCGGCACGACGCGTGCCCAGGTTCTCGACCGCCTGGCCAATGTGCTGGCACAGTCCCCCGAAGGCCAGGCCGGGGTCGAAGACCTCGGCCGTATCGCCACGGCCCTTGCCGCCATGGGCGTCGATGATGAAGCAGCCGTGTTCGACCCGGGCATCGTCCGCGGCCTGGAATACTATACGGGCCCGGTTTTCGAGGCCGAGCTGCTGCTCGAAACGCGCGACGAAAAGGGCAATATGGTCCAGTTCGGCAGCGTCGGCGGCGGCGGACGCTACGACGACCTGGTGGCGCGCTTCACCGGTGAGCGCGTGCCGGCAACCGGCTTTTCGTTCGGCGTGTCGCGCCTGGCGGCGGCCCTGGCCCTGGTCGAAGGCAAAAAGGCGGCGCGCGTGCGCGGGCCCGTCGTCATCATCGCCTTCTCGGACGCCGACATGGGCGAATATTTCAAGCTGGCAGCCGAGATCAGAGCCGCCGGAATCCCCGCCGAAGTCTATCTCGGCCGCTCGGGGATGAAGGCACAAATGAAGTATGCCGACCGCCGTTTAAGCCCTGCCGCCGTCATGCTCGGCGGAGACGAGCTGGCCGCCGGCACCGTCACCATAAAGGACCTCGATCTCGGAAGGGATTTAGCGTTGCAAATAAGCGACAACAAGGCTTGGCGCGAAGGGCGCCCCGGACAGGTGACACTGCCGCGCCAGGAAGCCATCAAACACTTGAAAACCATAGTGGATTCGATTTGATAGCGCTGTCAAAATGCAGCGTTCAGAACGTGGTTTTTTAGCGCCTCCGTTGTAATGACATTTCCGTGAAAAATAATTTTGACACAAAGATCGAAATTCAGTTGACCCACTAAAAAAAAGGCGGCTATATCGCACCCACGAACGGAACTTCTCCCGAAGAGAGAAGTCAGTTCTAGCGTTTCGGGGAGGAAACGCTCGCTTTAAACAAACAAAAAAGCCCGCCAGGTATTATCCCCCCTGAGCGGGCTTTTTCTTTGCCTGTTTCCCGACATCGGTGTCAAAAATGGGGACACCTGTTTCAGTGGCCGCCGTGCCGCGGCGTTTGAGCTGAAACGCGCTGATGCCAATTGGCTCTAAGCTTCGCCACGCATCCGTACGACCCCCGCCCCGGAACGCACACCGAACATGCGGCGGAAGACGTCGCGCTGCTCGTGCACGCTGGCCAGGACCAGCCCCATGGGCACGCCCAGATCGATCAGCGTATTTTCCGCCAGTTGCAGGCTGGCTTCGATCGTTTCCGGAACGGCGTCGGTCGCCCCAAGGCGATAAAGCCTTTCGGCGTGGGCGGCGTCGCGCGCCCGGGCGATGACGTGCACATCCGGCCGCGCCCCATGCACGGCCTCGACCACCTTGTCGGTAAAGCCGGCGTTCGACGCCGTCACCACGACGGCGCGGGCCTTGGCCAGGCCCAAGCGCTCCATGAAGTCCGGGACGGAGGCGTCGCCGTACCAGGCTTCCACGCCCGTGGAGCGCGCGGCGGCCACGACGCGCGGATTGATGTCCACGACGCTGAAGCCGATTTCGTGCGCCCTCAACATGTCGGCGACCAGCGCACCCACCCGGCCATAACCTACGATAATCACCGGGTTGTCCTCGGTGACCGTGCCCGGCGCCTCGGACGGCGGAGGATCGGACGGCGCCAGGCGTCCGGCGATGCGCCCCGACACCGCCGCCAGCAGCGGCACGAAGAACAGGCTGAGTGTCGCCGACAGAATCACGGCCTGGCCGAAATCGGGCGCAAGGACGTGCCGTCCGATGGCTTCATCGACGATGACAAAGGCGAATTCGCCGGCCGGCCCCAGGATCGCCGCGGTCTCGATGGCGCTCCTGCGATTGAGCCCGAAGGCGCGCGCCAGCGGATAAACCGCCGCGGCCTTCAACGCCATCAGCGCCGCCGTCACGCCCAGGACGAAGACCGGCTGCGCCAGGATCTCGCCGATATCCAGACGCGCCCCGACCGTCACGAAGAACAGGCCCAGCAGCAAGCCCTTGAACGGATCGATCAGCACCTCGATCTCGCGCCGGTATTCGGTTTCGGCCAGCAGCACGCCGGCGACGAAGGCGCCCAGCCCCATGCTGAGCCCAGCCAGCACCGCCACCTGCCCCGACACCAGTACGACCAGCAGACACGCCGCCATGAACAATTCGCGGTTTTTCGAGGCCGCCACAAGGGTGAACAGGGGCCGCAGCAGCCAGCGCCCGGCGACGACAAGCACGCCCATGCCCACCAGTGCCGGAATCAGTGCCAGCAGCCCGCCGGCGCCCTTGTCCGCGCCGCCGACCGTCAGCATGCCGACAGTGATCAGGATGGGCGCCACGCTCAGGTCCTGGGCCAGAAGCACGGCGAAGACGCTGCGCCCCGACGCGGTGCGCAGGGCCTTGCGGTCGGCCAGGGCGGGCAACACCATGGCGGTCGACGACAGGGCCAGCGCCATGCCGAGCGCCGCAGACGCGCCGATACCCTGCCCCATCCAGACAAACAGACCCGCCAGCACCAGCGAACTGACGGTCACCTGCAGCAATCCAAGACCGAAGACCAGACGGCGCAGTGACTTCAGGCGCTCGAAGGTCAGCTCCAGTCCGATCGAAAACAGCAAGAAGACGACGCCCAGCTCCGCCAGGGTGTGGACGCTGTGCGAACGCATCAAGGCAAATGCGTCGAACACGGGCCCCAAAGGCCCCGGCACATTGCCGATCAGCCGGCCGACGCCGTCCGGCCCCAGCAACACGCCGACCGCCAGGAAACCCAGCACGCCGGACACCTTGTAGCGCTGAAACAAGGGCACGACGACCGCCGAGGCCAGCAGGAAGACGATAATGACGACGTAATAGTCCTGCGCGCCCGCGGCGACGTGTTCAGCGGAAACGGGTGCGGCGGCAGCGGTCATCAGGCCTCCCAGAGCGCAGTCCGATAAAGTGGAATCCACTTTTCGGATAAATTGCGCGACCAAGCAAAGACTTAGAGCATGCGTACGTGTCCTGCGAAACGGAGCATGCTCTAAGGAACCGCCGAATCATTAACGAAGATTCATGTTTTGCTTCGAAAAAAAGCGGTTATGGTGAAACGGTTTCATTTTTTACGGTCCGAACCCGAAGGGGGCAGGACTCTGGAAACATCGCGGGGGCGAACGTCACACCCGCTGATTTGGTAACAGTTACAGGGTGTCATTCAAATGGCCAATAAACTTCTGATCTCAACTGCGTTAGCGGCGTTGGCGCTGGGTTTTACCGCGTCCGCGGCCTCAGCCAAGGACCGCTGCATCGACGCCCAGTGCACGATGCTGAGCCTGGAAAGCCTCGACGGCTTCGTAACCGACGCCCCGGCGTCGGCGACCACCACCTCGACCGTCGCTGACCGCTACGGCACCTGGGGGATCGACCTGTCCGGCATGGACGCGTCCGTAAAGCCCGGCGACAGCTTCTTCGACTACGTCAACGGCACCGCCGTCAAGACCATGGTCATCCCGGACGACAAGACGTCGATCGGCAGCTTCGTCAAGCTGATCGACCTGTCGGAAGCGCGCTCCAAGGCGATCATCGAAGGCCTGGCCGCCAAAAAAGGCCTGACCGGCGACGACGCCAAGATCGCCGCAGTCTACAAGGCCATGATGGATGAGGCCGCCGTCGAAAAGCTCGACGCCGCGCCGCTCCAGCCGCGCCTGAAGGCCATCGCCGCCATTTCCGACAAGGCGGCCATGGCGGCCTATATGGGCAAGACCTCCGGCGCCTTCGGTTCGTCCTTCTTCGGCATGGGTATCGGCCCGGATTCGAAGAACCCCAAGATGAATGCCCTGCAGATGGGCCAGTCGGGCCTGGGCCTGCCCGACCGTGACTACTATCTCAAGGACGCCTTCGCCGCGAAGAAGGCCAAGTATGAGACCTATGTCGGCGACATGCTGCGCGCCATCGGCTATGCCGACCCTGAAGGCAATGCCCGTGCGATCGTCGCCATGGAAACCAAGATCGCCGAGGTCAGCTGGAGCCGCATCGAAAGCCGCGATCGCACCAAGACCTATAACGCCATGACCCTGGCCGACCTGCCGACCCTGGCCCCCGGCTTCGACTGGGCCGGCTTCTTCAAGGCTGGCGGCGTCGACAAGGCCGGCAAGGTCATCATCGCCCAGAACACCGCCTTCCCCAAGATCGCCCAGGTCTTCGCCGACACGCCGCTCGATACGATCAAGGCGTGGGAAGCCTTCCGCACGGCCGACCAGGCCGCGCCCTATCTCTCCAAGCGCTTCGTGGATCTGCAATGGACCTTCCGCTCGCATGAGCTGGGCGGCGCGCAGGCTCAACGCCCGCGCTGGAAGCGCGCCATCGCAAATGTCGAAGGCACGATCGGTGAAGGCCTCGGCCGCGACTACGTCGCCACCTACTTCCCGCCCGAGTCAAAGGCCAAGATGCAGGCCCTGGTCGCCGATCTGCGCGCCGCGCTCAAGGTGCGTATCGACAACCTGACCTGGATGTCCGACGCCACCAAGGCCAAGGCGCAGGAAAAGCTGTCGAAGTTCGGCGTCAAGATCGGCTATCCCGACAAGTGGCGCGACTATTCGGGCCTGACGGTCAAGGCCGACGACCTGTTCGGCAATGTCGAACGCTCCTCGGCCTTCGATTGGGATTTCGCCCTGTCCAAGCTCGACAAGCCGGTTGATCCGCTGGAGTGGGGCATGACGCCGCAGACGGTCAACGCCTACTATTCGCCGCCGCGTAACGAGATCGTCTTCCCGGCGGCCATCCTGCAACCGCCCTTCTTCGACCCGCAAGCCGACATGGCCGTAAACTACGGCGGTATCGGCGGTGTCATCGGCCACGAAATCACCCACGGCTTCGACGACCAGGGCCGTCACTCCGACGGCGACGGCGTGCTGACCGAATGGTGGACGCCCGAGGACGCAGCCAAGTTCGAGACGCAGAAGACGAAATACGGGGCGCAGTACGACGCCTTCGAGCCCCTGCCCGGCGTCCATGTCCAGGGCGGCCTGACCATGGGTGAAAACATCGCCGACCTCGGCGGCAACCTGCTGGGCCTCGACGCCTATCACCGCTACCTGAACGGCAAGGACGCTCCCGTCCTCGACGGCTTCACCGGCGACCAGCGCGTCTTCATGGGCTTTGCCCAGGTGTGGCGCTCCAAGTACCGCGACGACGCCGTCCGCCAGCAGGTGACGACCGATCCGCACTCGCCGGCGGTCTTCCGCGTCATCGGCCCCGTACGCAATATCGACGCGTGGTATAAGGCCTTCAACGTCCAGCCGGGCGACAAGTACTACCTGGCGCCCGAAGACCGCGTCCGCATCTGGTAAGGACGCGCAGGGTCCAACACGGACGCCACGCGCTCGACTCAGACCCTCCCCTGGCATCAGGGGAGGGGGACCGCACGAGCCGCGAAGCGGTGAGATGTGGTGGTGGGGTCGAACCGCACGCTCGAACGCTCCGCATCTCTTACTCCGACCACGCACTCCCAAAGCCCTTCCGACCCCCTCGGAAGGGCCTTTTTATGAGAGCACCATTTTCCGGGGTTGAGCGACATGCGTTTCCTGACATTTCTGGCCGGCTGCACACTGCTGACCGCTGTTCCCGCCTTCAGCGCCACGCCGCTTAACGACCCCAGCCTGGCGACGCCGCGCTTCGGCACCTGGGGTCTCGACCTCAAGGGCATGGACACCACCGTCAAGCCCGGCGACAACTTCTTCGACTACGTCAACGGTACGGCCGACCGCAACATGGTCATCCCCGCCGACAAGACGTCGAACGGCGTCAACGAGGTCCTGGAGGATCTGTCCGAAGCACGCTCGAAAGCCATTGTCGAGGATCTCGCTTCGCGCGCCAGCCTGTCGGGCGACGACAAGAAGATCGCCGCTCTCTACAATTCGATGATGGACGAAAAGACGGTCGAGGCGCGCGACGCCAGCCCGTTGGCGCCGGCCCTGGCCGACATCCGCGCCATTACGACCAAGAGCCAGATGGCCGCCTATATGGGCAAGACGTCGGGCACCTTCGGCCACGCGATCTATGGCGCCTATATCGCCGCCGACGCCAAGGACCCGAAAATCAACGTCCTCAACCTCGGCCAGTCGGGCCTCGGCCTGCCCGACCGCGACTACTACCTCAAGGACACCTACGCCGACAAGCTCAAGGCCTACGAGGCCTACGTCGCGAGCGTCCTGCGCATGACCGGCTATCCCGATGCCGCAGGCCACGCCAAGACAATCGTCGCCTTCGAGACCGAAATCGCCAAGGTCAGCTGGACGCGCGCCGAACGCCGCGACCCCATCAAGACCTACAACCCCATGAGCCTTGCCGCGGTCGCCAAGATGGCGCCGGGCTTCGACTGGAACGCCTACTTCAAGGCCGCCGGCGTGTCGGGCGCAAAAAAGGCCGTCGTCGGCGAAAAGAGCGCCTTCCCGAAGATCGCCAAGGTCTTCGCCGACACTCCGCTCGACACGATCAAGGCCTGGGAGGCCTATCATGTCATCGATCAGGCCGCGCCGTATCTCTCGAAGCGCTTCGTCGATGCCCAGTGGCAGTTCAAGAGCCACACGCTTCGCGGCGCCGAGGAGCAGCGCCCGCGCTGGAAACGCGCTGTCGGCCTGGTCGAGGACAATCTGGGCGAAGCGCTCGGCCGCGACTACGTCGCCCTCTACTTCCCGCCGGAGTCCAAGGCCAAAATGCAGGAAATCGTCGGCTATTTCCACGAGGCCCTGAAGGCGCGTATCCAGAACCTCACCTGGATGTCCGACGCCACCAAGCAGAAGGCGCTGGAAAAGCTGGCCAAGATGAACGCCAAGATCGGCTATCCCGACACATGGCGTGACTACTCGAAGCTTGAAGTCGCGGCCGACGACCTTTACGGCAATGCCGACCGCTCGAGCCGCTTCGAATGGAACCGCGAACTGGCCAAGCTCGACAAGCCGGTCGATCCGCTCGAATGGGACATGACGCCGCAGACCGTAAACGCCTATTACGATCCGTCGAAGAACGAGATCGTCCTGCCCGCCGCCGAGCTCCAGGCGCCCTTCTTCGACCCGAACGCCGACGACGGCGTCAATTACGGCGGCATCGGCGCCTCGACGATCGGCCACGAAATCACCCACGGCTTCGACGACGAAGGCCGCCACTACGACGGCGACGGCAAGCTTGCCGAATGGTGGACCGACGAGGATTCCAAGCGCTTCGACGCCGAGGCCGGCAAATACGCCCGCCAGTTCGACGCCTTCGAGCCCCTGCCCGGCCTGCATATCAAGGGCGACCAGACGCTCGGGGAAAACATCGCCGACCTCGGCGGCGTCCTGATCGCGCTCGACGCCTACCACCTGTCGCAGCACGGCAAGACGCCCCCCGTCATCGACGGCTTCGACGGCGACCAGCGCCTGCTGATCTCCTATGCCCAGTCGTGGCAGGGCAAGGGGCGCGACGATACGCTGAAGATGCGCCTGGTCGCCGACGTCCACTCGCCCTACGACTTCCGCGTCATCGGCCCGATGCGCAATGTCGACGCCTGGTATACCGAGTTCAAGGTCCAGCCCGGCGACAAATACTACCTGGCCCCCGAAGACCGCGTCCGCATCTGGTAAGCCAAGGCCGTTCCTGGACCCGGACCCGCTACAGCGTTTATGCGCTCCAACGTCTGCAGGCGGACATAGCCCCTCGAAGCCTTAGCTTAGGGTGGCTTGTCGTGCTAAACAGACGGCATGGAGACTCGTCCTCAACGCCAGATTCGCGCGCTTTTCGATGCGTCGACTATTCGCGTCTATCAGGCCTATAGCCATCAGATCGCGGACGCCGCACTGGCTCACGGGACCTTCGTATCCCCGCCGTTCAAGATAGACCGCATGACCTGGGTCAAGCCCTCGTTCCTGTGGATGATGTACCGCTCAGGATGGGGATTCAAAGACGCAGGCCAGACACGCATCCTGGCCATCGACATATCTCGCGAAGGTTTCGAATGGGCGCTTGCAAACAGCTGCCCAAGCCATCCCGACGACGCCATGACACACGACGACTGGCAGCGGTTGAAGGCCATGAGCCCGGTACGCATCCAGTGGGATCCCGAACGCGATCTGCATCTCAACGCGCTTCCCTACAGATCTATCCAGATCGGGCTTAGCAAGGCCGCGGTTGAACTCTACGTCTCACAATGGATTCAGAGAATTACGGACATTACCGACATGTCGCACGCCATTCATAGGCTGATATCCCGCAACGATTTCGACGCAGCCCACGCCATGCTCCCGAACGAAGCGGTCTATCCCTACGCCGGCCCCGCTTGTGACCCAGCCTGATAACCGCCGAAGGGACCATAGATGACTTTCCCGTCGGCCATAGCCGTTTCAAACACCGCCTGATCCGGCATATGCTCCCCGTGATCGGGCCATTGTTCCTTGACGTGCACCGACCAGTCCGACGCGGCCATCGAATGGATGGGTTGCAGAATGTCCGCAACCTGGAATCCATCGCCCTGCAAGGCGGAAATACATTTTTGAACCGCCGTTACATAAGTATCGGCCTCCACATAGCAGCTGACATAGGCCCCGCTGACGTCGGAAGGCATAGAGGGCGTTGCTCCGCCCTTCACATGAAAGGGAACGATGAATACGGTTTTCAATTTGGCGTCCTTATTTTGCGCAGGGTTTTGGGATCTACGATTCGAACTGTCTCCGGTTTTATGGCGTCCCTGAGCTTCTGTATGTGTTCGGAAGTGCGAAGCCCGAACTGATCCGGCGCCTTGGCGACGTCGACCCGCAATGGGGCATGAGGATTGAGACGAGCACCTTCGCTTGTATCCAAGACCGCGGTGGCTCGCAACTCGTCCAGAAGCGAAGCATCGACCTCGACCGCGGTCACCGTGGCCTTGCCGCCTCTGTTGATCAGCGCAAAGTCGGCGGCACGCTGGGGCTGACCGAAATTTACGAAGAGTGACCTTTCTTGCCCTGATCGCGCTTTAACCACTGGAATAGATCCGTCACCCGCAATTCTGGGGGCAAAAGCTGTGTCGTCGACACGATAAAGAGTGACGGTTCTCGGCTTCGGCACCTGCTCGAACGCGTCTTTTCCCGTCTGCTCCAGAAGGGTCCTCTCGGCATCCTTCTTGACCTCCTGTTCAAGCAACTCGCTCCCGGCGGCTTTGGCGCCACCCTTAGCCAAGAGACTCTCGCCTCCCGTTGCGACGGTATCGATCGTGGTGGGGACAAGCCGGCCAGCCTTGTCGAAGATGTAGGAGGTCAGGTAGTGGTTGCGATAGGCGTTGCTGATTTCGCCGCCCATCTTGTTGACGCTTGAAGTCACACCGTCCGCGAACCGCTGCCGCCCGTCGGCGGTCGTCACCGTGGTCCAGCCACTGCCGATGCTCCTCGGCACCGCCATAGCCATATCGCCGAGCATCTTTCCCGGATCGCGCGCAAAGGCCAGCATCTGGTCGCGGTCGCCGACACCCTGTTTTGCAAACGCGTCCAATGTACCATTGGCGAACGACGTCACCGCCTGCGACACCATTCCCTGTCGCTTCGGCGAGACCAGGATCACGCGGCCCAGAGATCCGAAATCGATATCGAGCCTTTGTCCCGCCGCCGGCGTCTCAATGACGCGCGTAACGGTGTCGTTCGTGTCGTGATCCGTCAATGTGAGGTAAAGATTGGTGTCATTCCCGGTTCCGGTCGATGACGCATAGCTTATCGAACGCCCGGACGGCGTTACGATCCAGGCCTTGGGCTTGGGACCGAAGTCGGGACGCGTGATATTCAGCTCGCCATCCCTGCCGGAATTGGCTATCGGCACGTCCGTTTTGACTTCGACTTCAACGACGCGGTCGCCCCTCTTCCGGGAGTACTTCACGTCAGCCGGTGCGGCGACAGGCGAATAGGTGGCAAATACATCCTCAGGCTTGGCGTTCAGAACCGCGCGGACATCCGGAGACAGGTCCGGATCATAGCTATCGAAGACCGTATGGCGGCCATTGGCATATTCAGCTTCCGCCACCCTGGCATCGAGCGCATCGGCGGCATCCGGCGTCATGCCGTGGCGATACCTGTCCAGAAACGCCCGAGCATCGGAAACCCGGTTCTGTCCGAGCTGATGATTGACCACCGGCTCGACCACTTTTCGTCCGAAAGACTCGGGCGAAAAGGGTTCATAAGCGGTATCGGCCGTATCGGCCGCATTCGTTGCCGTCGCGTCCTCCGCCAGCGCCTTCGCGTCAGTCTCGGCTTGCGACTGCAACGCTTGCCGCTGCCTGGTCTCATGCTGTTGAAGGCGCTTCGCCAGATCGTCACGCATCGCCGCGGCCTGCGCATCGAACAACGGCCGTGAGGCCCGCCCCATTTCCGCAGAAACGTCGTTCCAGTGCCGATCGAACGCCGACAGGTAGTGATCGCTCAGCGACAAGCCGTCCACACCAGGCACCGAAGCCCTGGCCGGAAGAGAGGCGTACCCAACCAGTGGATGGGTCATCAGCGCCGCGAACTGCCCAAGCTGGCCCATGCCGTCGAGCGCCGCCGCGATGGCGTGGGGTGACACGTCCGGTGCCGTATCATCAGGATGGGGAACAGTAGGCATAAAGCGGACTCCGATTGTCCCGCTAGTGTTTTCCAATCCCTTTCAGTGCCGCACACCACTCAGCAAAAAGCCCTCCCGGTCTCCCGGAAGGGCTTTTAAATTCCGATAATCGAGACGATCAGATGCCGATCTTGTCGAGGTCGTAGGCGGCGTGCAGGGCGCGCACGGCCAGTTCGGTATAGGCTTCGTCGATCAGCACCGACACCTTGATTTCCGAGGTCGAGATGACCTGGATATTGATGCCCTTTTCCGACAGGGCGCGGAACATGGTCTCGGCCACGCCCGTGTGCGAACGCATACCCACGCCGACGATCGAAATCTTCGACACCGTGTCGTCGAGGCGGATTTCATCGAAGCCGATCTCGTCACGGGCGGCCGTCATGATGTCGACGGCGGTCTTGGCGTCGCGGCGGCCGACCGTGAAGATCTGGTTGGCGTATTCGCCCGAACGCTTTTCGGACTGGACGATCATGTCGACATTGATATTGGCCGCCGCCAGCTTGCCGAAGACGAGCGCCGAAATGCCGATCTTGTTCGGCAGGCCCAGAAGGGTGATCTTGGCTTCATCACGGCTGAAGGCCACGCCGGACACGATATGCTTTTCCACGATTTCTTCCTCGTCGCACACGATGGTGCCTTGGTCGATGTTTTCGCCGGGCTCGACGAAGCTGGACAGGACGCGCACCGGCACGCGTTGCGCCATGGCCAGCTCGACCGAACGGGTCTGCAGCACCTTGGCGCCCAGGCTGGCCATTTCCAGCATTTCTTCAAATGAAATCTTCTTGAGGCGCCGGGCCTTCGACTCGATGCGCGGATCGGTCGTATAGACACCGTCGACATCGGTATAGATGTCGCAGCGCACGGCCTTGATGGCCGCGGCCACGGCCACCGCCGACGTATCCGAGCCGCCGCGGCCGAGCGTCGTGATGCGGCCCGATTCCGTGACGCCCTGGAAGCCCGGGACGACGACGATCTGGCCGGCGTCGAGCGCCGTGTCGAGCTTGGCCGGCGGGATGTCCAGGATGCGCGCCTTGCCGTGCAGATCGGACGTGATGATCGGTACCTGCCAGCCCATCATGGTGATGGCGTCATAGCCCATATTGCGCAGGGTCATGGCCAGGAGACCCGCGGTCACCTGCTCGCCCGAGGCCACGATGACGTCGTATTCGTCGTCGCCCAAGGTGGCGCTGCCCGTCGCCTTGCCGGCGCCGTCCGTCCAGGCCACCAGCTCGTTGGTCTTGCCGGCCATGGCCGACACCACCACGGCCACCTTGTGGCCGGCATCGTATTCGGCGGCTACCAGGCGGGCAGCCCGGCGGATGCGTTCGAGGTCGGCCATGGACGTGCCGCCGAACTTCATCACCAAACGCGTCATGAATTCAAATCCCTATTGCAAGATCAGGCCGTAACGGCTTGACCCCTTATCGTAAAGCGCGGCATATCTAGCTTCACATCTTCGCAACCGCAAGAATTTATACGGCCGCGACTGACGAGAAATTGGCGCTGGATATGGCCGAAAATCTAATGAATTCCATCACAAACGCACCGAAACCGTCCGATCAGGGCGCGGCCGAAGGCTTCAGCATCGACGCCGGCGAAGTCGCGCGCTTTTCAGCCCTGGCCGCCAAGTGGTGGGACGTGAACGGCGAGTTCGCGCCGCTGCACCGCTTCAACCCGACGCGCGTCGCCTTTGTGCGCGACACCTGCGTGGACCATTTCAGGCTCGACGGCGTCACCCGCGCGCCCTTCCGCGGGCTACAGCTGCTCGATGTCGGCTGCGGTGGCGGTCTGCTCTCCGAACCCATGTGCCGCATGGGCTTCCAGGTCACCGGGCTCGATGCCTCCGAAAAGAATATCGGCACGGCCAAGGCCCATGCCGACATGAGCGAACTGGACATCCGCTACCTCAACAGCACGGTCGAGCAACTGGCTGCGAAAGGCGAGGTGCTCTACGACGTCGTCCTGTGCATGGAGGTCATCGAGCACGTCGCCGACCCCGAAAGCTTCCTCAAGACCTGCGCATCCCTGGTCAAGCCCGGCGGCATCCTCTTCTGCGCTACGCTGAACCGTACGCTCAAATCCAAAGCCCTTGCCATCGTCGGCGCCGAATACATATTGCAGTGGGTGCCCAGGGGCACGCACGACTGGGACAAGTTCCTGCACCCTTCCGAAATCTACGCCTTCCTTGACGGCACGGCGCTGACACCGGAACCGGCCGTTGGCGTCACCTTCCACCCCCTGACCGGGAAATGGAGCTTGTCGGACGACACCGCCGTCAACTACATGGTCGTCGCCCGCTACATCAACTGATTCACAACATGACCACGACCCTTGTCAAAGCCTGGACCGGCGCGCAGCAGCGCCTCAAGGCCGCCGGCGTCGACAGCCCGGCGATCGATGCCCGCCTCCTACTGGAAGCCGCCACGGGCGCCACGCGCGCCGATATCCTGACTGATCCGCATCGCGAACTCAGCCACGACCAGGCCGACCTGCTCGACGAATGGCTGGCGCGGCGCGAAAAGCGCGAACCGGTGGCGCGCATCCTCGGCCGCAAGGGCTTCTGGAAGCTCTTGCTCAACCTGACCGACGCCGTGCTGGTGCCTCGTCCGGAAACCGAGTGCATCGTCGACATGATCCTGAAGCAGACACAGGTGGGCGACGCCTTCCATATGGCCGACCTGGGCGTGGGCTCGGGCGCCATCCTGCTGTCGGTTTTAAGCGAACGGCCGGCCGCCAAGGGCGTCGGCACGGACGTTTCCGAGGAGGCGCTGGCCGTGGCGCGCGACAATGCCGCCGGCATCGGTCTCGACAACCGCGCGGCGTTTTTGCGCACCTCGTGGGGCTCAGGGCTGGCCGATTCGTCGTTCGATATCGTCGCGTCGAACCCGCCCTATATCCGCTCGGACGTCATTCCGACGCTCGATCCGGAAGTCTACAACCACGACCCGCACCTGGCGCTCGACGGCGGCGAATCGGGGCTGGACGCCTACCAGGCCCTGGCGCCCGAGATTTTCCGCCTGCTCAAGCCCGGCGGCCGGGCCCTGCTCGAAATCGGTTTCGACCAGTCGGTCGAGGTCGAAAACCTGATGAAAAACGAAGGGTTCCTCGACGTTACCACCTATCTGGATCTGTCGAACCTGCCCCGCGTCGTTGTGGCAAGGAAACCGTAAAGTTTAAATTAGCGCTTGGCAGGCCGTCATTGATCCGCTAAGACTTGAACTGTCTTCATCCCAGATAGCGAACTCGATCGGACAATCTTTCCTTAAGGAAGTTGCTGATAATATCGCGGCCCGGGGGTTGAGTGAAGCGCGACAGATTAGGACCATCCGGTCCCTGCGCTATTCCACCAAAGCCAAGACACATTGCCAGGCCGAAGCCCGCGGAAGTCAAAGGTCAACCGGCGGCGCCTGTGCAGACACCACGCAACGCGAAACACCCCTGGACGCAAAGCCGTATGAGGGGTGAGCGGTATAGCCAAGCGTTGCGGCACAAATGGTAGACATTTCCCCGCCCTGAGCACTGTGGCGGAGCGTAAGAGAGAAGTCGCATCACATGAAAGATTTCAGGGGCATGAAACGGCAACGCAGCCGTAACCGCAAACCCTCTGGCAACCAGAACAATCCCAACCGCGCCTACGAATCGAATGGGCCGGAGGGGTCAAAGGTACGCGGCAACGCCCAGACCATCTACGAAAAGTACCAGCAGCTGGCGCGCGACGCCAACTCGTCGGGCGACCGCGTGCTGGCCGAAAACTATCTGCAGCACGCCGAGCACTATTTCCGCCTGATCCGTCAGATGCAGCCGCAGCGCCCGGTTTCGGAATTCCTGCAGCGCGATCCGTTCTCCAACGGCTATGACGATTTCGACGACGAGGTCGACACCGAGGCCACAGAGGCCGAGGCCGAAGCGGTCATCCCGGGCGAGGGCGATCAGCCCCCCCTCGACGACCGCCCGCGCTTCGAGCAGCGCGACGGCAACGGCCGTAATAACCGCGATCGTGACCGTGACAGAGATGGCAATGGCCGCAACCGCGACCGCGACCGCGACCGCGACCGGGATCGTGGCCGCGACCGGCAAAATGGCGAGCCGCGCAATAATGAACAGCGCACCTATGAGCCGCGCAATGCCGAGCCGCGCAACCAGGACACCCAGGAATTCGACGCGGACGGCAATCGCCGTGAAAGCCGCCGCGAACGTTACGAACGCCGCCGTCAGCAACGCCTCTCCGAGCAGGAGCAGAACGTCAACAGCAACGGCGCCGGTTCCTATAGCGCCAACGGCAACGGTGGCGGTGCGGCTTTCGTCGCTTCGACCGAGCCGCTGGGGGCGCCAGGACGGTCATCGGCCCCGGCCCAGCCCGACCTGAGCTTCGACGCGCCCGCCAGCCAACAGCCCCCGGTTCGCGACGATCTGCCCGCCTTCCTCAGCCGGCCGACCCCCGTGCCGGTGGCCGCCGAGCCGGTCGCCGACGCCGAAGACGCTCCCGCCAAGCCAAAGCGCGGACGTCCGCGCCGCAAGACCGAAGCCGCCGCCGAAGAGGCATAAGAATCAAAACCCTCCAGTCGCACTGGAGGGTTTTTTGTTGAAGACGAGAAAGATGAAAACAGACACTGCCAGACTGATCGACGCCGTCCACTTCGCCGCCGACAAGCACCGCGACCAGCGCCGCAAGGACAAGGGCGCAACGCCCTATATCAACCACCCGGTCTCACTGGCCCACATCCTGACAAACGAAGGCGGCGTCCACGATATCGACGTGCTGTGCGCGGCCCTGCTGCACGACACGATCGAGGACACCGACACCACGCCCGAGGAACTGGTCGCGCACTTCGGTCCGCGCATCACCTCGATCGTCCTTGAGGTGACGGACGACACGACTCAGCACTTTACGGTGCGCAAACAGGCGCAGATCGATCACGCGCCGCACATGTCGCACGAAGCCAAGCTGGTCAAGCTGGCCGACAAGATCAGCAATTTGCGCGACCTTCTGGCCTTTCCCCCGGCCGACTGGCCGACGATGCGCAAGCAGGCCTACATGGACTTCTCGTCCGCCGTGGTGGACGGCCTGCGCGGCACGAACAGCGCACTCGAAGCCGCCTTCGATGCGCTGGTCGCGCGCCGCGTGGAAATCGCCTAATTGAGCTTCTTCTGAAGCGCGGGCGTCGCCTTGTCAGTCATGACTGGCAGCGGCGCTACCGGCACGCCCTCTTCGGCCAGCGCCTTGACCTCCTCGGTCGTGGCCTCGCCATAGATCGGGCGTTCGGGCGTCAGCCCCTGGTGCATGTCGCGCGCCTCATTGGCGAACGCCCCGCCGACATAGGTGTGGGTGTCCTCGACGTGCTTGCGGATCTTGTGCAGCGCTTCGGCGACGGCCCGTCGCATATCGGCCGGAGCTGTCTCTTCCTTCGACGTGCGCACCATCGGCGCCATGATGGCCTTGCTCACATGGGTCGAGCCGCACATCGGGCACTCGACCAGGCCCCTGGCCGCCTGCTCATCGAAGCCGTCCGACGAGGAAAACCACGCTTCGAAGCCATGATCGACTTCGCACTTCAACGCATACTTGATCATACCGACAGGTCCCGGTCGTGACGGAGCTGCGGCAAGGCCTGCCGCGCCCTCTCGACCTCTGCAAAATCGAGTGTCGCCCGCAACACGGCGGGCCGATCGTGGTCCAACTGGGCGACGATCTCGCCCCACGGACCGACGACGATGGAATGGCCGTAGGTCGAACGGCCGTCTTCGTGCGTCCCGCCCTGCGCCGGCGCCAGGACGAAGGCGCCGGTTTCGATGGCGCGGGCCCGCAGCATGACCTCCCAATGCGCCTTGCCCGTCGGAACGGTAAAGGCCGCCGGCACGGCGATCATGTTGACGTTTTGCCGGGCCAGCACCCGATAAAGATAGGCGAAGCGCACGTCGTAGCAGATGCTGAGACCCAGGCCGCCCCATGCCGTATCAGCCACCACCGCCCGGTCGCCCGGCCGCATGGTGGCGCTTTCACGATAGGCGCGCCCGTCCGGTGTATCGGCGTCGAACAGGTGGACCTTGTCGTAGCGCGCGGTGATCCCACCATCCGCATCGATCATCAGCGCCCGGTTGGCGGCCTTGTCCGAATTCTCAGCCTTGATGATGACCGAGCCCAGAAGGACCGGCGTCTTCAGGCCGCGCGCCAGGGCCTGCATGCCGGTGACGAAGACATCCTCGGCCTCGTAGGCCAGCTTGCCGGCCTTGTGGTCCTTGCGTTGCTCGACCAGGTTGGCGCATTCGGGCAGCAGCACGAACTGCGCCCCGCCCTTCACCGCCTCTTCGACCAGAGGCCGGGCGTGATCGAACGCGGCCTTTTGGTCGGCCGGCGTCGTCAGTTGCACCAGGGCGAGGTCGAGCCTGTCCATCACGCGGCCAGAAGCGGATCGAGCCCGCCGCGACGGTCGAGCGCCATCAGGTCGTCGCAGCCGCCGATATGCTTGCCGTCGATAAAGATCTGCGGATAGGTCGCACGGCCCGAACGCGCGTTCATTTCGCTGCGCAGGGCAGGATCGTCGGAGGCGACGATCTCCTTGTATTCCGCGCCCTTCTCGCTCAGCAGCGCCATGGCGCGCACGCAGTAGGGGCAATAGGGCTTGGTGTAGATTTCGATCTTGGCCATAGGAATGTACTCGGACGCAAAAGACAACAGACGGATGAGAACGCAATGTCCTTACAAAACAATATAGGCGGCGGCGAGACTTTTTAAAGTTCGGGATTTCCCGAAGCCACGCGCGCCAGCACGGCGGCCGTGACCTCCGCGGCGCCGGCTTCGACAAGCACGCGCGCGCAGGCCCGCAGGGTCGCGCCGGTAGTGAAGACGTCGTCGACCAGAACGATCCGCTTGCCCGTGACCCTTGCCCCCTTATTCAGGGCAAAGGCCGTGCGGACATTTTCCCAGCGCGCTTCGGGCGAATTGGCCTGGGCCGTGGTGGCGCGCGTCCGGACCAGGGCGCCGGGCAGATAGTCGAGCCCCACGCGTCTTGCCAGGGGGCGCGCCAGTTCCGCCGCCTGGTTGTAGCGGCGCTTGCGCAGGCGCGACGGATGCAAGGGCACCGGCAAAACCGCGTCGGCGTGCGGCCACAGGTCGGCGCCGGCGCGTTCCAGCCACCGCGTCAGCATGGGCGCATAGTCGAGCCGATCGCCGTGCTTGAAGCCCAGGATGATGCCGCGAGACGCTTCGTCATAGAGACAGGCGGCCCGTGCCTTCCGGAAAGGAAACGGCTTCTCGGCACATGCGCTGCACAGGGCATCGCGGCCGAAATGCAGGCCGCCCAGGAACGGCCGGGCGCACATGTCGCAGCCTTCGTCGGCCAGGAAGCGGATCTTCGACCAGGCGGCCGGCACCATGCCGGATGGATGATGCCCGGCGTCACCGGCCGGAAAGACGAGATCGACGGCACCGTCCGCCCAGGCCCGCACGGACGCCAGCGTGCCGCGCGCCGCAACAAAGGCCTTAACCTCGGACGCCAGATGGCCTAAACGCGAGGTCAGTTTTGGCATTTCCGCCCGCCCCTTCCCATATCGGCCTTATGTCCCCACCGCGTCTGTTCGATCGCCGCCTTCTGTCCGCCCGCCTTGATCGCGCAGCCGCGGGCTTTGCGCAAGCGCAATTCCTGCGCGAACGTTCGATCGAAGATCTTCTGCAAACGCTCGGCGCCATCAACCGGCGGTTCGACCTGGCGCTGGACATCGGTGCGCGCGACGGCGGCTTTGCGCGCGCGCTTACGGCGTCGCCCGATGGGGCAAAGGTCGGCCTGCTCATCGAGGCGGATCTGTCGACGCGGTTTCTGAAGCAGGCGGACGGGCCAGCCCGGCTGATCATGGACGAGGAAGCGCTGCCGTTCGGCGACGACAGTCTCGATCTCGTCGTCAGCACCCTGGCGCTGCACGCCGTCAATGACCTGCCGGGCGTACTGGTCCAGATCCGGCGTGCCCTGAAAGGCGACGGCCTGTTCATTGCCTCGATGTTCGGCGGCGAGACGCTGAAGGAGCTGCGCGGCTGCCTCATGGAGGCCGAGCTGGAGGTGCGCGGCGGCTATGGCCCGCGTATCGCGCCGTTTGCAGAAGCTCCGGACCTGATCGAGCTTCTGCGCCGCACCGGGTTCAGCATGCCTGTCGTCGATTCCGACCGCGTCGACGTGTCCTATGAGCATCCGCTGAAGCTGATGGCCGACCTGCGCGCCATGGGCGAAAGCAATGTGCTGGTCGACAGGCCGCGTAAAGGCCTCAACCGCGCCATCCTGCAGCGCATGTCCGAGCTTTATTTCGAACGTTTCGCCGACGACGAAGGGCGCGTTGGCGCCACCTTCGAGATCATCACCCTGTCGGGCTGGAAACCGCACGAATCGCAGCAGAAGCCTTTGCGCCCCGGCTCCGCCAAGATGCGCCTGGCCGATGCCCTGGGCGTCAAGGAAGGTAAGCTTTAAGCGCTGGAGCTGGCCTCGGCCGGGGCCTTGCGCGCGTCTTCGTTGGATTTTTGGTAGACGACACGCAGGCTGGGATAGTCGCCGCCACCGAGATCGTGGATGCGCCAGTGCCCTTCGATACGCACCAGCTTATATTTGACGGTGTAGGGCGTGCCGCCCTTTATCCCCATCTTCAGGGTCGCCACCGCACTGGCCGACGTGTCGTCCTGTCGGACGATGCGGATCGTCGTCGTGATCGGCGCCCAGTCCTGGCACTGGCAGATCGGGTCGGCGTCGATGGCGCCGATATAGCCTTCGTAAAGCCGGTCGTTTTCATCGATCAGCTTGGACAGATCGGGATCGTAGTAGTCGGATGGATTGGTCAGCGTACTGAAATTGCTCTGCGTGGCGTCGACGGCATAGTGCTTGTAGATCGCCGTCAGAAACGCTTCCGGCGTCCCCAACCCCTGCTCATCGGTCGACAGTGCCGACGGCGCGGGTGTCGCGGATACGGGCGCGGCGCTTGAACTGGCTTCGGACTGCGTGGCGACCGGCGGCTGACACGCCGTCAGGCCAATGGCGGCAAACCAAAGTATTGCGATACGACGCATACTTCCCTCCCCTGTTTTAAACGACCTTACAGGAAATCGTTCAACCACGCCACCAGCGGCAGGTCGGCCGGCGGCATCGGGTAGTCGCGCATGGCATTGGGCCGGACCCATTTCAGCGCCGAATGCTCACGCGCTTCGGGTTCGCCCTCCCAGCGCCGGATGAGGTACAGCGGCATCAGGAGATGGAAGGTCTCGTAGGTATGCGAGGCGAAGACGAAGGGGGCCAGGCAGGCTTGCTTGACGACGATACCGAGCTCTTCCTCGAGTTCGCGGATCAGCGCGATCTCGGGCGTTTCGCCGTCCTCGACCTTGCCGCCCGGAAACTCCCACTGCCCGGCCAGCGACTTGCCTTCGGGGCGCCGCGCGATCAGCACGCGTCCGTCGGAATCGACCAGGGCGGCTGCGACGACAAGAACGGTTTTCATAAAGCGCTCACGATATCGGTATGAATGAAATCATGTCCTACGAACAGCAACGGACAGCCGCGCGCCTTGGCCACCACATACGAAAAGCAGTCGACCAGGTTCAAAGACGCCCTGTGGTAGCCTTTACCCCAGGTCTTGTAGACAAAGGCGACCTGTTCGGCGGTCGTGTCGGTTGCCGGAATGGCTTCGATACCAAGGTCTTCCACCAGCCCACGAAGTTCGTCGCCGATTCCCCGGCCTTGAGCCACGATCAGGACTTCCGCCAGGGCGATGGCCGAAATAACCGTTTCATCGGACCGCGCAAGACAATCGGCACAGGAATCCGCCATGGGTTCGTTCAAGGCAATCGCCATCAGCGCCGAGCTGTCGACAGCGATCATGCCGGCATGCCGTCATCGCCATAGAGAAAATCCGCTGAACGCGCGGCCTCCGGTCCCTGGGTCGCCTTGTCCTTTACGGATCGACGGAAATCGGCCAGCAACCGGGCACGTTCATCAGATGTCGGCTTGGCCTTGATCGGCACCAGCCGGACCGCCGCCTGGCCATGCCGTGTCAGGATGACCTCGTCGCCCGCCTCGGCGCGGCGGACGAGATCGGTCAGTTGGGCCTTGGCGTCGGAAACGGAAATACGCATGGACCAAAAGATAGTCCACAATATGGTCCACATCAACACCAATGTCCTGTCGACGGCTCACGCGCGGCGTGTTATCCCATGACCCTAACCGGGGGATCATCATGCTCAAAGCCATCGCCGTCGCGTCGACGCTTCTGTTGACACCTGCCGTCGCATTCGCCGCACCCGTCGTCAGCCCGGCCGACGAAAAAGCCATCGACGCGCGCGTCGAGACGCTGTTCAAGGACATGAATGCCGGACACGTCGATACGGCGTTGGCAAACGGCTTCCTGCCGCGCATGTCGACGGACAACAAGTCCGCGTTGCAAGGCCTGTCGACCCAGATACAGGCCGGCGTGAACTATGCCGGACTGCCGTTAAAATCCGAAATGATGTCGGAAACCGTTCTTGCCAGCGTGATGGTTGCCCGGACCTACGTAGCCTACAGCAAGGACCTGCCCGTGCGCGTGAAGCTGACCTTCTTCAAGACGCCGGACGGCTGGTATATTCAATCCCTGTACTTCGAGAGCTTCCAGGCTCAGGACTACTAGCTTCGGTAATCGCCGTTGATGCTGATATAGCCGTGCGTCAGGTCGCAGGTAAAGACGTGCGCCACAGCCTTGCCGACGCCGACGTCGACCGTGATCTCCAGCTCCTGGTTCTTCATATAGGCGCTCATCGCCGCCTCGTCATAGGTGCGCGACACGGCGCCGTGCTCGGCCGCCACCAGGTCGCCGAAACGGATACCGACACGGTCGCGGTCGACCGGCTCTTCCGTCTTGCCGACGGCCATGACGATCCGGCCCCAGTTGGCATCTTCGCCGGCGATCGCCGTCTTGACCAGCGGGCTTTCGGCAATCGACTTGGCGATCTTGCGCGCCGAAGCCGGTGACGCAGCCCCGGTGACATTGACCTTGACGAACTTGGTGGCGCCTTCGCCGTCGCGGATCAGCTGACAGGCCAGCGAGTGCATGACCTTTTCCAGCTTGTCCTTGAAATCGGCCAGGCGCTTGTCGCCGGCGCGCGCGATGCGGGGGGCGCCGGCAGCGCCGGTGGCGAACAGAAGGCAGGTGTCGTTCGTCGAGGTGTCGCCGTCGACGGTGACGCTGTTGAAGGTCGTGCGCGTGAACAGGGCCAGCAGGCTTTGCAGCACGCCCGGCGACAGGGTCGCGTCGGTGACGATGAAGGCCAGCATGGTCGCCATGTCCGGCGCGATCATGCCCGAGCCCTTGGCGATGCCGGCGATGCGCACGCTCACGCCGTCGATCTCGGCGGTTTGGTAGGCGCCCTTGGCAAAGGTGTCGGTCGTCATGATGGTCTGCGCGGCCTCGTGCCAGGCGTCGGCGCGCAGGTTCTTTTCGAGGTCGTAGAGCCGCGAGGCGATCTTGGAGTCGTCGAGCACCACGCCGATCACGCCCGTCGAAGCCAGGAGGATGTCGCGCTGGCGGCAGTCGATGCGCCGCGCCAGCGACGAAGCGGTGCGGCGGGCGGCGTCGGCGCCCATCTTGCCGGTAAAGGCGTTGGCGCAACCGGCATTGACGATCAGGGCGCGCACGCCGTTACCTTCGTTGGCTTCGAGCTGCTTCTTGCACCAGTCGACCGGCGCCGAGCCGATAGAGTGCCGCGTGAAGACGCCGGCGCAGGTGGTGTCCTCGGCGAATTGCATCAAGAGCACGTCCTTGCGGTCGTGCTTGTAGAAGCCGGCGCGGTCGCAAGCCAGTTGCACGCCGCCCACCGGCGGCATGTCGGGAAGCGGCACGGCCAGCGGCGAGACGGCCAGGCCCGGCTTGCCCGGCGCGGCGACGTTTTCCGCCTTGGGCGCCTCGGCCTTGGCGGCGTCCGCCTGCCCAAGCGACGACGCCAGTTCGGCGCCATGTTGCACGGCGCGTTTGATGGCGCTGGTTACCGGTTCGAGCGCGCGTTCAAGCCCTTGCACCGGCGTCGGCAAACTGGTCGGAGACTTGGGGGATTTGGCCATGGCGCGGCTCCCGGAAACGTGGAAGGACGATCGCCCCTTAGAGCATGCAGCCCAAAAGGGGAACCGGTTTTTTGCGCAAAACACGCACCCCGCCAAAAACGAGAGCGCCCCGTTCGGACTCCATCCGAACGGGGCGCTCCAGGGTTTCGCTTACGGCGGTATTTTCTATTTCTTCCCGGCCGAGGCCGGCGCGAAATAATGGTGGCCATTGGTCGGGTCCTTGCCCGGCAGAAGCATGCCGACCGGCTTGGCGGGCTTGGCCTTGGCGGCCGCCGACGAAGACGACGCGACGGACGACGAGGACGCGGCGGTATCCGGAGCCTCGGCGGCAGCGTCCGAGGCCGAAGCGTCGGCCGCGTCGGCGCCCTTGGAAGCGTCGGCCGGTTCCTGGTCCTCGCCGTCGTTGAGCGCCGACTTGGGCACCAGGTACTTGACCTGGCTCTTGTCGCGCAGGTTCTTCAGAATGCCCGCGACCTGGTTGTAGATCAGGTAGCGCATGATGACCGGGCGTTCTTCCTCAAGCGTCGGCAGCTGCTCGGGACGGCGATCCTCGATGCGCAGCACGGCCCAGCCGCCTTCGGTCTGAACCGGGCCGACCGTATCGCCGGTCTTCGCGGTCAAGAGCACGCCCTTGAACGACTGCGGCATGATGTCGGTGGTGATGTAGCCCATGTCGCCGCCGTTGAACCGGGTGGCCTGGTCGATCGACTTTTCCATGGCCAGGGCCTCGAACAGGCTGCCCGACTGAAGCTGTTTGATTACGGTGTCGCCGTCGGCGCGCGTCTTGACCAGGATGATGCGAGCACGGATTTCCTCGGACGTCTTGGCCAGCTTGACCTGATCGTCGTACTGCGCCTTGACCGCCTTTTCGTCGACATTGCGGTCGATCGAGTTCTCGACCAGCATGTCGCCGAGAATGCGGTCGCGGGCCGCCGCCAGACGGCGTTGCGCGGTGATCGAGCGGTCCAGCCCCTTGCCGGTCGCGGCCTTGGCAAGCAGGCGCTGGTCGATGACTTCCTCGAGCGTGCGCGCGAACAGGTCCGACGTCATGTCGAGCGGCTCGCCGGGGCCGATCTGCCCCTGCGCCACCGCTTCGGCGCGAACGTCCGAAGACCAGACGGTATGGCCGTCGACCCGCGCCACGGCGATATCGCCGGGTTCCGGCGGACGTTCATTCTCCTGGGCGCGGTTGCACGAGGCCAGGGTCAGGCCCGCCAGCAGGGCCAACGGCACAATCAAGGCCGCCCTGATCCGGGTCCAGTCGAAAAACGCAAACGGCCAAATCGCAAAAGGCTTGTCCGCCGCCCCAAACACAAGGCCCCCAGCCCGGTTACCCACGCGCTTCTGCATAAAACTTTCCTAAAGGACGAGCCGGTCCCGGCTCCCGCGTTGACATACACTATTCCGCCGCTTAAGTCAGTCCCCATGCTTGAAAAGCGGTTTTTTCCACTTAACTGTTGGGGCAAAGGCTACAAGGCGCGGCGCATGAAAAGCTTCTAAGCAAGAATTGCGCCAGAAAAACGCCCGATACGGCCCAAGGATAACGCCCCGGTACAGTCGAAGGACGGAAGTCCGCCGATCCGGTAAATGACTTACTCCGGCCCGCTTTCGGGCGGCCGTCCGTTCTTAAGGTTTCTCATGCTGGCTCTCGCCAAGATGCTGTTCGGGTCTTCCAACGACCGTAAAGTCAAGTCGATGATGGCGCGCGTCCAGCGCATCAACGCGCTTGAACCCCGTTACAAGGCGATGAGCGACGATGAATTGCGGCATCAGACCGACCTGTTCAAGGACCGCATCGCCAATGGCGCGTCGCTCGATTCGTTGATGGACGAGGCGTTCGGCGTCGTCCGCGAGGCCGCGTGGCGCGCCATCGGCCAGCGCCATTACGACGTGCAGCTGGTCGGCGGGATGATCCTGCACAAGGGCGGCATCGCCGAAATGCGTACCGGTGAAGGCAAGACCCTGGTCGGCACCGCCCCGGTCTATCTCAACGCGCTCGAAGGCAAGGGCGTCCACCTCATCACCGTCAACGACTACCTGGCCAAGCGCGACGCCGAATGGATGGGCCGCGTCTACCGCTTCCTCGGCATGTCGACCGGCGTGATCGTCCAGGGCCTGTCGCAGTCGCAGCGCAAGCAGGCCTACAATTCGGACGTCACCTACGGCACCAATAACGAATTCGGTTTCGATTACCTGCGCGACAACCTGGCTTACAGCCGCAACGAAATGGTCCAGCGCGGCCACAACTTCTGTATCGTCGACGAAGTCGACTCTATCCTGATCGACGAAGCGCGCACCCCGCTGATCATCTCCGGGCCGACCGAAGACCGTTCGGAACTGTACAAGATCCTCGACGCCACCATGCGCGAGATGATCCAGGACCCGGAAACCTTCGAGCTCGACGAAAAGCAGCGTCAGGTCCTGCTGTCGGAAGCGGGCTCCGAGCGCCTTGAAGAGATGCTGACCCAGGCCGGCCACATCTCCGAAGACACGGCCGGTCTCTACGATCCGGCGAACATTAGCCTTGTGCACCACGCCAACCAGGCCCTGCGCGCCAATACGCTGTATCAGTTGAACCGCGACTATATCGTCAAGGACGGCGAGATCATCCTGATCGACGAATTCACCGGCCGCATGATGACCGGCCGCCGCCTGTCGGAAGGCTTGCACCAGGCGATCGAAGCCAAGGAACGCGTCGAGATCCAGCCCGAGAACCAGACCCTGGCCTCGGTGACGATCCAGAACTATTTCCGCATGTACACCAAACTGTCGGGCATGACCGGCACGGCGGCGACCGAAGCGCAGGAATTCGGCGACATCTACAAGATGGACGTGCTGGAAATCCCGACCAACCGCCCGATCCAGCGCATCGACGACAACGACGAAGTCTACCGCACCGAGCACGAGAAATTCATCGCCATCGCCGCCCAGGTCGCGCATTGCTACGTCAAGGGCCAGCCCGTTCTGGTCGGCACCGCCTCCATCGAAAAGTCCGAGCAGCTGTCGGAATTCCTCAACAGCTACGCCTATAGCGTCGAGCAGTCGCGGACGCTCAAGCCCGAATACGCCAACGCCGCCAAGAGTGATGTCTTGAAGCTCGGCGAAGCCGCCTACGATATCGTGTCGAAGTCCGGCAAGGGCATCCCGCACAACGTGCTGAACGCCCGCTTCCACGAACAGGAAGCCGAGATCGTCGCCGACGCCGGCGTGCCGGGCGCCGTCACCATCGCCACCAACATGGCCGGCCGCGGCACGGACATCCAGCTGGGCGGCAATGTCGATATGCGCGTGCAGAAGTGGCTGTCCGAAGAAGAGGCCGCAGGCCGTGAAGTGACGCAGGAAGCCCTGTTCGCCAAACGCGGCCAGATCGAAGCCCAGGTGGCTGTCCTCAAGGAAAAATCGCTGGCCGCCGGCGGCCTGTTCGTTCTCGGCACCGAACGCCACGAAAGCCGCCGCATCGACAACCAGTTGCGCGGCCGTACCGGCCGTCAGGGCGACCCCGGCCGCTCGAAATTCTTCCTGTCGTGCGAAGACGACCTGATGCGCATCTTCGCCGGCGACCGTCTGAATACGATGATGAAGTCGCTGGGCGTCGCCGAAGGCGAAGCCATCACGCACCCGCTGCTCAACGGCGCCATCGCGACGGCGCAAAAGCGCGTGGAACAGCGCAACTACGAAATCCGCAAGAACCTCCTGAAGTACGACGACGTCGTCAACGACCAGCGCAAGGCCGTCTTCGAGCAGCGCCAGGACTTCATGGACGCCGAAGAGCTGTCGGAGCTGATCCACGAATTCCGCCAGGACACCATCCACGACCTGGTCGAGCGCCACCTGCCGCCCAAGGCCTATGCCGAGCAATGGGATATTCAGGGCCTGAAGGAACAGGTCCTGGTGCTGACCGGCCTCGACCTGCCGATCGAGGTGTGGGCGGCCGAGGAAGGCATCGCCAACGAGGAGATCGAAGAGCGCCTGCAGCAGGCCGCCGGCCAGAAGATGACCGAGCGCCTGGACCTGCTCGGCGAAGAGCAGATGAAGGCGCTGGAAAAGCAGTTCCTGCTGCAGATGATCGACATGCATTGGCGCGAGCACCTGATGCACCTCGACCACCTGCGCGCGGTCATCGGCCTGCGCGGCTACGGTCAGCGCGATCCGCTCAACGAATACAAGACCGAAGCCTTCACCCTGTTCGAACAGCTTCTGGTCAATCTGCGCCACTCGGTCACGCGCTGGCTGATGACGATGGAAATCCGCTTCCAGGCGCCCGAGCCCGAAGAGCTGCCGCAGATGACGCAGATGATGCAGCCGGCCCTGGCCCCGCAGCGTCAGTTCCAGGAAGTGCACCTGGATCCCGTCACCGGCCATAACGAGCGCGCCGCCAAGCTTTCCGACGACCTGTCGTCGGAAGACCGCGAAAACCTGCCGCACACGGCGCTGCCGGGCGGATGGGAGAACACGCCGCGCAACGGGCCGTGCCCCTGCGGATCGGGCAAGAAGTTCAAGCATTGCCACGGCGTGCTGGTGTAGGTGACTACTCCGACCTTGATGCAATCAAGGTCGGCAAACGCGACCGCGCGCCGCCGCTGATGCGGCGAGCCATGCGGCGCTTGAGCTGCGAAAAGGGCAAGACGCACGTCTTGCCCTTTTGTTTTGATTACATATTTATCTTTGTACCGGCAGGCGGCAGCGCTGCCACACCGGATAAAATAACGCGCGCGTAACGGGATGGTTAAGATTCAAGCATTGACCGGAGCGGCGTTTAAGGTATCGTCCGTTTATATTTCCGGTTAGGGGATTTACCATGCGCGTGTTGCATGTCGCTTGCCTTGTCTTGGGCCTGCCGATTTTGGGGCTGTCTCTTGCCGCCGGCGCCGCTTCGGCGCAGGAAGTCGTGGCGTCCGCGCCCGACGGCATCATGACGGCCGACTCCATGGCCACCAGCGCCGTCGCCCAGATCAACGACGCCGCCGTCGATGCCGCCGCACAGAAGAAGATCGACCTCTACAAGCAACTGATGGAGCTGAACGGTGTGTCGCGCAGCGTGCGCAACTCGCTGGACGCCACCAAGACCTCGACCAAGACCATCGTGCTGGAACGTGCCGGCAAGTCGACCATGACGCCGTCCGACGAAGCCCGCTACAACAGCATCGCCGACGGCATCCTCAAGGACACCGAGGTCAGCGTCATCGACGAGATCGCGCGCGTCCAGTCGCAATCGTTCAGCGCTGATGAAATCCAGCAGCTGATCGCCGCCAATTCATCGGTCGCCGCCGCCAAGTACAATGCCGGCAAGTTCACGGCGCCGGACAACAATGCCGACGAGATCCAGACCTACATGGTCGAGGCCGTCGTCAAGATCGTCAAAACCTTCAAGGAGTCGGTCGCAAGCTGACGGCTTGGCCCTTTCTGGGCATGGGGGCGGTAATCAAAACCGTTCAGGGTATTCGTTCGGGGGAGTCTCTTGTCGTACGTTCGTAGCTCTTTGCTGGCCTTGCTGTGTGCGGGCGCGATGACCGCGCCGGCCTTCGCCGCGCCCGCGCCCGACATGACCGCGCCCAAGCTGGCGCTCGACGCCTTCCTGGCGCAGAGCCGGCTGCTGCACGACGCCACGCCCAAGGCGCAAGCCAATAGCCAGGGCCCGGTAACGGCGGACGCCGGCAAGGCCAAGCCGTCCGCGCCCTCCAGCGCCATCGAAGACGTCTTGCTGAAGTCCGGCAATCCGATCGACGGCGAAAGCACCGGCGTGAACCTGGCCCTGGGTCAGGGCCGTCTCCCGACCATTCCGGCCATGGCCGATCTCGACCACGCCACGTCGCGCGCCATGGTCGCCGCCTTCAACAAGGCGCCGGGCACGACCGCCGAGGACCAGGCGCAGATCGCCGCAGCCGCGTCGTCGGACCCCGTCATGGACGAAAAGATCGCCCTGGTGCGCACACTCTACCGCGTCGACGGCACCGACGCCCTGCTGCGCCGCTTCGTCGCCACGCAGCACATGCGGCTGATCATCACCGAAGTGAATAACCACGTCCCGATCAACCAGCTTTCCGAAGCCGACCGTTATCGCCTGTCGGCCATCGCCGCCCGCGCCGAGACCGAGCTGGAAGACAAGATCCTCACCATGGATGCCAAGGCCCAGGCACGCGTCCTGTCGAAGCCCGAACTGCTGACCCTGATCACCGCCTTCGACAGCGACGCCCAGCGCAAGATGACCGGCCTGCGCCTGGCTGACTCGGGCAAGCTCGACCGCGCCATCGACCTCGATGTCACCATGGCGCAGCTGCAAATCGTCAAAAAGTACGAACTGGGCGACTAACCCCTTCTACTTCGAGTAAGATTTGGCCACGGATGGGCGCTACGCGCCCTTCACGGATGCGCTACGCGCGACACGGATAAGAGACAGCGCGAAGCGCATCATCCATCTCGTGTGATCTCAGGCAAAACCCATCGCGCAGACCATCCGTGTCGCCGCCTTTGGCGGCGTATCCGTGCTATCCGTGGCCAAACCTTATTTATGCTCAGCAATCAAAGCGTTCGACGCCGCTTCAAGCCGCGTCTTCATCTCGCTCATCAGCTCGCCGCGCTTGAGGCCCGACGGGATCGGCGGCAGGAATTCGAACACCACCGTGCCGGGCTTGCGGTCGATGCCGTGGCCGGGCCAGAACTGACCCGAATTGGTCGCCAGCAGATGGCAGGGGACGTCCAGATCGCGATATAGCGCGGCCACCCCCGGCTTGTAGTCGGGGTCGTCGCCGGGATCGGAGCGCGTCCCTTCGGGAAAGATGACGATCTGACGGCCGTCCTTCAGCCGCTCGCGGCACGCCACGACCATGCCCTTCAGCGCCTTGGCGGCGTCCTGGCGGCGGATGGCGACCATCCGGGTTCGCCAGGCGTACCAGCCGAAGGCCGGCAGATACATGAGGGACTGTTTCAGTACGTAGGCTGGACGGTCCATGATGACGAAGGGTGCTACGGTGTCGAGCATGCTCATATGCTTGCCGGCGACCAGGGCGGCACCCCTCGGCCGGTGCTCCAGTCCGCGGAACTCGACGCGAATGCCGACGATGAAGCGCGCGCCGAACAGGACGGCCTTGGCCCACCAGCGTATGGCCGCCATGGCCGCACCTTCGGAAACGGCGAGCAGCGGCAGAAGGCCCAGACCGTAAATGGCCATGGTGCCGTAAAGCCAGAGAACGAACAGAAGCGACCGAAGCCGCGTAAAGGCAGAAGTCACGAAGCGTATCCTGCGGCCGTCTTGGCCTTGGCCGACGCGGCGTCCGCGGCGGCGCTGTCCTCAGAACCTGCCTTGGCGTCGTGGCCCTTGCCCTTGTCGCCGAAAGCGCGCGAGATCGACAGAATCAGATCGCGGGCCAGGATGGCAAGGTATTTGTTGTATTCGACCACAAGAATACGCGTCCCCTTGGGCGACTGCCACCACCTGCGCGTATCGAGGTCGGGCGACGCCACCGGGTAGGGGATGAATTTGGCGTCCGGCATGTCCGCCTTGAGCTCGAGCAGCGAGCGCGGCATGTGATAGTCGGAGGTCACGACGATCAGCGTGTAAAAGTCGTGGCCGCGCGCCCAATCGGCGATTTCGCGCGCATTGCCGACCGTGTTTTCAGCCTCATAGCCCAGATCGACGCAGCATTCGTAGAGACGGCGCGAGCCTTCGGTGACGTCCTGGAGCTCCGAACGCTTGACCTTCTGGTTGACGCCGGAAATGAACAGGCGCTGGCCCTTGCGATGGTCGAGGAGGCGCATGCCTTCCTTGAGACGCATGTCGGAGGCGCCGGTCAGCACGACGATAGCGTCGGCGGACGCGTCGGGTTCGACGGCCGGAGTCGAGTCTATGACGCGGTTGGCGAAGACGAACAGTCCCGCCACCCACAGGAGCACTATGACTACAAGCGCGATCGCCGTGCGCATGCCCTTTACCGCGACTCCCCTTCGCTGCCCCGTTCTCCTCATGCCCGCTTCCTCATGAACGCGGGTGCCCCAACAGCCGTACGGTGACCATACGCGCCGTGATACCGGCGATCACCGCCACCAGCACCGGGCAAGGCATTAATATTAACAGGTCAAACCATGAAAAGGGAAGAGCCAGGGTGAAGCTTTGCGACGAACCTGTGACTTTTATGATCGCCATGACCCCTGCGGCGGCGACCGCACCGAACAATCCCGACTGGAAGGCCATACGGGCGAAGCGGTACTGGAAGCGTTCGGCGATGAAGATGTCGGTGGCGCCGCATAAGGACAGCACGTCGACGACGTCCGCCCGCGCCGTCAGCGAAGCCCGCGTGGCGAACCCCACGACGGCGGCCGTGGCGGAGCCGATAATCATGAATATACCGAACGATATCAGCCGGATAGTCAGCGCGCTCTGCTCGACGTCCTTCAGCCAGACCGAGTGGTCGTCGAGGCTGGCGTCGATGCCGTTCGTGACCAGGGCGTCCATCAGCGCGCGCGGACGCGGCGGGGTCTTGGGGTCCAGCCGGACCTCGACGAGGTTCGGGATCGGCAGGTCGTCGAGAATGGCGTCGCCCAGCCACGGCTTGATCAGCGCCTTGGCCTTTTCGGGCTCGATCGCCACGGCTTCAGAGACGCCCTTGACGCCCGCCAGCACCTCGGCGGCCTTGGCGGCGGC